>OGCM01000029.1_pt1 | contig 235694 bp, 228 predicted proteins | sample 1570151 | NCBI WGS metagenome assembly OGCM01 (sample SAMEA4370582, study PRJEB24528) | human gut metagenome
ATAAAGATCATGATATCAAAGATAAGTATGAAGATAGTGATTGGATCAAGACACCATTAGTCATATTTTTAAATAATACATACGATCTTTTGATAAAGAAAGAAGTTATGAAAGAATATGGATTTGAAGAAATAGAGAAGGAGGTTAAAAAGATGTGTAATTTAGGAGAAATGATAGCCAGAGAAAATATAGAAAAAGGACATTCTATGGGGCTTGAACAAGGACTAGTACAAGGACAAAAATTGGAAAGAATTGCATCGATTAAAAATTTAATGAAAAAAATGGCAATACCATTAGATAAAGCAATGGACCTATTAGATTTATCTAGTATAGAAAAAGAAGAAATGAAAAAACATTTTCAATCTTAAAAGAACGTGCACCTACACGTTCTTTTGTTTATTAATCAATATTTTACGGTAAAATTGAGAATATTTAGTGACTTCACTATTAATTTTCTTTACCCCATATTTTTCTAAAAGTGTTTTTTCATCACTAAATAAGTTTGTTCCTAATCCTAGATGTTCACCTTTGATCTTGACTCCTAGACTCGCAAGAATTGTTGGATAAAAATCAAAGATAGCAAATTTTCTGTTTTTAGGTTGAAGAGGTTCAATTGCACTATTAATAAAACAATTATAAGGAGTACGTAAATAGGTTTTATCTAAGTGCTTAAAGAATTTTTCAGACATACTTTTATGATCACCCGTAATAACAATTGTTGTATTTTCATACCATTCTTGTTTTTGACACCATCTTACAAAAGCTTCCACTTGTCTTGATTGACAACTAATAACATTAGCGTATTGACTATCATATTCATGTTTACACTCGTCACAAATATATCCATCTGGTGTATGAGTATCAATTGTCACCAGTTCCATACAAAATGGTTGATTACTTTTAGCCATTTCTGTTAAATCTTCTTTCGCAAATTCAAAGACTTTTTTATCTTCAAATCCCCAAAAAACATGATAATCTTGAGGAAGTCTTCCTTCTTTCTTTAAAGAAGTTGTATCTTCTATTTTAAAATTTCCATGTTGTTTATAAAAATTAGAGGTACAACCAAAGTTAGCATCTGATCCCATTAAAATTCGATTTTGATAACCTTGTTTTTCTAATATTTCACCCAATGTATAACATCCTGATAAAAATGAAGAATTTTCATCATATTTATTTTTTGACATCGGTAATAAAAGCGGAATTCCCGCTTCTTGTGCAACCATTGAAGCAATAGTCCATTGTGTTCCTTCAATAGTATAAGAACCCCCTATTTTATTCGAATGTGAAAAATTAATATTTTCTTTTGCTAGCTTACCTAATTCTTTAATATAATTATTTTTTTCTTGTCCGCCATCTTCTTTAGAAAGATACGTATTTTCTACAGATTCTAAATAAATATGAATTAAATTTCTTTTTTCTTTAAATTCTAATTCAACATTTTGAGGATCCACATAATGTTCTTCATAAAGTTTAGATGTTCTAACCATATCAAAAACATACGTAATAATTTGATAATTAATTAATGCGTAAAGCAATGTTCCAAGAATTAAAATAGTAATACAAATACCTTGGTAATCAAATAAAAAAACAAGTGGTGTTTTATATAATAAAAATACTCCTATTAAAGTTGTTAAAAAGGTTGGTGGTGCACAATTTAAAAACCAATCTTTAAAAATACCTTCATCTGTTCCATCACAAGGAACAATCATGTGATAAATCATTTGATTTAAGGTTTTTACTGAAAAAGTACGATTTCCCCATAAAATACTAAAGATTACTAACATTACAATAAATAAAATTATTATTAAACTCATATCATCATTCCTTTTTATTGGTTCATTCTATCATAATTTTTTATAAAGAGCGAGAAACAAAATACCCTTTTTTTCGATTATTCGTTATAATACTTACGAAGGAGTAAAAAAATGAAAGATAGAAAATTATTATTTTTTGATATTGATGGCACATTATTGAGTGAAAAGACTCATACTGTTCCTCAAAGTGCTAAAGAAGCTTTAAAAAAAGCTAAAGAAAATGGACATCTCATTTTTATTAATACAGGTCGACCTATTTCTACAATAGATCAAGAGATTCATAATTTAAACCCTGATGGTTATATTTGTGGATGTGGAACATACATCACTTATCATGACCAAGTAATCTATCATCATCAATTATCTAAAGAAAGATGTAAAGAAATTGCATCTCTTATAAAAAAATATGAAATTGATGCTGTTTTAGAATCAAAAGATCATGTTTATTTTAATACTCATATTAAAAATTCTTTTGTTCAAGGAATTCAAGAAAGATATACAAATAATGGTTTCAATGTTTCAACAAGTGAAGATTCAAATCTTTCCTTTGATAAATTTACTATTTGGTTTGATCATGATATCCAAGCCTTTAGAGATAATATTTCTCAAGATTTTGATATTATTGAACGTAGTGAAGAAATGTGGGAAATCGTACCAAAGAATCACTCAAAAGCTACAGGTATTCAAACTGTTGCGGATGATTTTAAAAGCGATTTAGATCATTGTTATGTCTTTGGAGATTCTTTCAATGATGAAAGTATGTTACGTTATGTTAAACATTCTATTGTTATGGCTAATGGTGTACAAGCTATGAAAGATATTGCTTATTTTGTGACAAAAGATATTGAAGATGATGGTATTGCATATGCTTTAGAAAAACTTGATCTTATCTAAGATTAAAAAAGCCTGCTTGGCAGGTTTTTTCATTTATTATATTAATCTAACTTACATAACATAATGCCTGGATCTTCTTCAAATGCCTTAAATCCCATTTTTTCATAAAATCTAACCGCACGTTTATTATTTGTATCAACTAAAACACATATACCAGGTACTTTTTCTTCTTTTAAAACTTCAAATAAAGCTTGCATTAACTTTGAACCCACACCATTACCTGTATATTCTTCTAATATATCAATATGAATATGTGCTGGATATTCAGGATAAAAACGTTCTAGTTCACGATTAGCATTAGAAAATCTTTCTGCCTTTACTTCATCTAATTCTTTTAAAGTCAAATAATAAGGATATGCATTTTTTTCATAAGCCTTTAAATCCTTGGCACATAAAATATAACCACACACCTCATCTAAATCATTTTTAAGTATTAAACAGATTTCTTTATCAATATAAGGATCACAATATAAAGCTAATGTTGCCTTTTTAGCATTATCATCTTTATATCTAGATGTTGATTGAGAAATACATACATTTTGTACTTGTTGTTTATATTTTAGTTCATATTTAATTATTTCCATTTTTTCTTTCAAAAGAACCATTGCAAGTTCTTTCCCTTTCCCTTTTATCATTCAAATTATTACATAAAAATGACTATACCATCAAGCTCTTAATATTCCTAAAAAAAGAGTATTTATGAAATTTCATAAATACTACTCTGCATGTTCTACAACTTTTTTTAAACGTTTTTCAAAATCACGTCTAGAAAACATAACAATAGCATTACAACCTAGACATTTGATTTTAATATCAGCACCCATTCTAACAATTTTCCATTGATTTGATTTTTTACATGGATGTTGTTTCTTCATTTCTACAATATCATTTAATTGATAATCCATAATTATTCTCCTTGATGATGATAAAATGCTTCTAAAGTGTTTTGTAATAACATTGTAATCGTCATTGGTCCAATTCCTCCTGGAACAGGAGTGATTGCATAAACTTTATCTTTCACATCTTCAAAGTCGACATCTCCACAAAGTTTATTATTTTCATCACGATTAATACCAACATCTAAAACAACAGCGCCTTCTTTAACATAGTCACTATTGATCATTTTAGCACGACCAACAGCTGCAATTAAAACATCTGCTCTTTGACAAACTTCTTTTAAATTTTTTGTTTTACTATGAGCGATTGTTACAGTGGCATTTTTTTGTAAACATAAAAGCGCTACTGGTTTTCCTACAATGTTACTTCTTCCCACAACAACAACTTCTTTTCCTGTTAAATCATAGTTGATTTCATCTAATAAAACCATCATTCCTTTAGGTGTACATGGTACTAAACTTCTTTGTCCTAAAAATAACTTAGCCACATTTTCTGGATGAAAACCATCTACATCTTTTGATGGATCAATGGCTTCTAAAACTTTATCTTCATTAATATGTTTAGGTAAAGGTAATTGTACTAAAATTCCATCAACTGTTTCATCTTCATTTAATTGTTTGATTTCGTTTAAAAGTTCTTCTTCACTAAAAGTTGCATCATGTGTAATTTTTAAAGAATCCATTCCTACATAAGAACATCCTCTTTCTTTATTTTTAACGTATACTTGACTTGCTTGATTTTCCCCTACTAAAATAACCGCAAGTTTTGGTAATCTATTGTATTTATTTTTTATTTCTTCAACTTCAACTTTTAACTGTTCTTTTATCTTTTTTGATATCTCTTTTCCACTAATAATCATGATATGTCCCCCTCATATTATTTATGATTATATAGGAATGACCTTGTAAATTCAATATAAAGAAACACATGTATTTATATTAAACATCGATATCAAAAACAATCTTTTTCTATCCTGTATGTTTCGCATAATAAAGTTTGTGATCCGCTCGATTAAACAATTTAACAATTTCATCTTCTTGATAAAAAACTTCTACACCACCACTAAAAGATAATTCAATTCCTTTTGATTGTTTTCCATAAAGTGCAAATTCTTCAGCAACTTTATTCAAGGTATCCTCTATAACTTCATGATTTATATCATCAAATACAAGCATAAATTCTTCACCACCAAAACGTGTAACAATTCCTTTATTATCCATATTTTTCTTCATAGAATCTGAAAAAGCTTGCAATGTTTGATCACCATAAATATGTCCATATTGATCATTAATACTTTTAAAATCATCTATATCTAATAAAACTACCGCAAATTCTTGATTTTCAATCTTCTTTTTTTTATTTAAATATTCAACTAAATATCTTCTATTATAAATATGTGTTAAAGGATCTAAGTGTGCCACCTCTTGAAGTTGGTTTGCTAGTTCTGAAAGTTTATCTTGTTGTAAACGATAATGTTTCATTAAAATAATCGACATCATAACAATACTGATCATTGCTATAAAATAAGTCACTAAAATAGCAATAAGATTAGGATTAATCTCTATTCCTGCAAAAAGATGCGGATACATCACTTTAATATAAATAACAATTCCATCATAAAAAAAAATAAATAAAGAACCTATTATTTGCCACTTTTCTTCTAAAAATAATACTGTACTTACAATACCTAAAATCATATACAAAATATAATAAGCACCATAAACCAAATATAAAACAGGAAACTCTATAATATTTCCTAATACTAAAATAATTACTGACGGCAACTTGCTATTTTTAGTATACATTCCCATAATTCCCGCAATATACATAATAATTGCACAAACTAAAGTAAATATTGTTATAGACGTAAAACCATAAATAATAGCATTAGATATAAATCCTATCGTATTAGCAACAATAGCTGTAATTGATAGTACATAAAATAAACGTATTTTTAATTCCTCATTCATCTTTACAATAGATTGCATTTATCAAACTCCTTAAAATACTTTTTGTGGATTTCATAATAATATATGTGTAAATAAAAAGCAAACAAAAAAGCTACTTTTTATCGTAGCTTTTCAATATATTTTATTCACCTTCATGATCCAAAGTATTTTTTTCATATACTTTAAAGAATGGATAGTATACTGCCACAGAAATAGCAATAAGTACAAACATAAAGATAACATTTCTGATATCTAATGCTGATAAGAATCCTTGTGCAAAGAATGGTGTAAATGAAGGATCAACAATATATCCTAATGATACAATTCCCATTTTTTGAACAAGATATCCAAGTCCTGATGAAATACATGGCATAATTAAAAATGGAATAGATAAAATAGGATTTAATACAATTGGTGTTCCAAAGATAATTGGTTCATTAATACCACAAATACCAGGTAAAACACTTAAACGACCAATTGATCTAATGTGTTTAGATTTAGATTTACACATTAGTAAAACAAGACCTAATGTATTACCAGCTCCACCAATTAATACATATCTAAACATTTGTAGGTTAATTAAAGCTGTTGGTTCTTTTCCAGCATTCACTAATTCAGCATTGATTCCAGTATTTGAAATACATAATGCGAATACAATTGGGAATACAATAGAAGAACCATTAATTCCAAATAACCATAAAATATTAGAGAATAAATAAATTCCCATAAACATCCAAATATTATCAACACCTGAAATAGCTGGTGTTAAAATAGACATAATGAAATCTGGTAAATTTTTACCTGAAGCTGCTACTAAAGCAATATTTAAACCATAAATAATAATAATATTAGCTGCAAGTGGTAATAAACTATTTACAAAATCAGTAACTGCACTTGGTACACTTGCTGGAAATGAAATAACTAATTTCTTGCTTACAAATCGTGAAATTTCTACTGAAATCAAAGCAATAATAATTGCAACAAATAATCCATCAGCTCCTAAATAGCTTGTTTGGATACCACCATCTTTTAATGGTGCTGACACCATTAAGAAAGTACACATTGCAATAATACCATAGACTGCTGATTTCATTTGATAGCTTTCTGCTAAACAATAAGCAATACCAAATGCTGAAATAAGACCAACAAGTCCCATTGTATAATTATATGGTAAAGTTAATACATCATAATTTGCGACAGCAAATTGTTTCCAACTAATTAATACTTTTAAAAAGATATTTCCTGTATGTAAATCAACTAAATCTAGATTAATTGGTGGATTTGCAACAATTAAAAATAAAGATCCAATAACAATTAATCCAAGTGGCATCATCATTCCTGATGAAATAGCTTGTAAATGTCTTTGTTGTGCTAACTTATTAGCGAAAGGCTCTAATAGCTTTTCTAATTTTTCTATCATTTTTTCCTATTCCCCTTAAATATTTAATTAAAATTGCCAACCATTAAATGTAAATGCTGTATCTACTACATTTTCTGGATCATATTCTTCTAAAATTTTAGCATAGCGTTCTTTATAATCATTATCTACTTCCATTTGTGGAATAACCTTGCTTGCTTCATGTAAGAAATGGAAAGAATCACGTCCCATTGCTTTTCCTCTTACTGTATGCTTATCTAAAGCAACATCAGGAATTTCTGGGAATTTACCCATCGCAAATGATTTAATACAAATATTTTTTAATAAATCGCTTGAACGATCTTTTTGACAGCTACATAAGTAGCGAATTGCATGAATGAAATACATTGGTTGATCACCATCTGCATATTCAAAGTTTTTAGACATTTGATAGAGATTATTGACTAGAACTGCAGCCATTGGGTCTCCCATTCCAATATCTTCTACTGAAATTGTAAGTAAACGTCTCCACATTTTTTCTAATAATTGTGGTGAAGAAATATACATTTCATAAGCAAACATACATGCATCTTCTTCTTTGGCACGTCTAATTGATTTTTGCAAAGCAGAAATAACCTCATCTCCTGCATAGCCATTTTTTGTAACGATTTTTGACCAAGGGTCGTACATTGCTTTTGCCATTTTTCTTGCTCCTTTATTTTTTCTATGACATAATTATTGCGAGGTGAAACTTATGAATATTGATCATTTAAAAGATAAATTTGATTTAAATGAATTGGAAGTCTCTTTATTGGAATATATTAAGAAAAATCAAAAACAATTGAAAAATATTACCATTAGACAAATGGCAAAAGATAATTTTACATCAACTTCTGCCATCTATCGTTTATGTAATAAATTAGAATTTAGTGGTTATAGTGACATGATTTATCATCTATCTAGTAATACTCATAATAATGCTCCTGCTCAAAAATACGAAAACTATTTACCTCATTTTATTCAATTATTAAATAAACATAAAAATAGTAAAATCGTTGTTTTTGGTATGGGATTTTCAGCTCCAATTGCTGATTACATTTCACAAAGATTAACTCTTAATGGCTTTTGTGCCATGAGTGTTGTTCATATGGAAATGTTGGATGTTAGTTTTCAAGACTCAACCTTTCTCATTGTCATCTCCAATTCAGGAATTACAACAAGGCTTGAAGAAGTTGTTAAAACAGCTAAAAATAATCATATTGATATCATTACTTTTACTGGTAATGAAAAATCAAAAATAAGTCAATATGCCACTTTACCTATTATCATCGGTCACTATAATCCTTTTTACCATGATAACCTTGTTCCAAACGCTTTCTTTGGACAAGTTCTCATTATTTTTGAATCTCTTCTCTATTCTTTTTTGTCCTCAAAAAAATAATATACTTTCATCTCTTCGATTAAAATAATTTATTAAGATAAAAAAACATGTTTCCATTTTTGAAACATGTTTTTTCTTTTTATTATTTAATATTTTCAACAATATGTCGTGCGACTAAAATACCATTTGCACCCGCTTGGGCAAGCCCTCTTGTAAGTCCTGCTCCATCCCCAGCAACATATAAATCATCAATTTCAGATTCAAAACCATCTCTTACTTTTGGTCTTGCTGAATAGAATTTTGCTTCTACACCATATAATAAAGTATGTTCATTCGCAATTCCTGGTGTTACATTATCTAACGCTTCAATCATTTCAATAATTGATTTCATTGTATTGTATGGTAACACAAGCCCTAAGTCTCCAGGTACTGCTTCTGGTAAAGTAGGATCTGTATATCCTTCTTTTAATCTCTTATATGTTGTTCTTCTTCCACGTTTGATATCTCCATATCTTTGAACAATAACTGAACCATTTGATAATTTATTCGCTAATCTTGATATTTCATGGGCAAATTCATTTGGTTCATTGAATGGTTCACTAAATGTATGAGATACAAGTAAAGCAAAGTTTGTATTTTTACTTCCAAGTTTTGGATCATGATAAGCATGACCATTAGCAAGCATTGTTCCACTATGGTTTTCAATAACAACATGACCACTAGGATTTGAACAGAAAGTTCTTACTTTTGTTCCTACTGAAGTATTGTAAACAAATTTACCTTCATATAAGTTCTTATTAATTTCTTCCATAACAATATTGCTTGTTTCTACACGAACACCAATATCTACTTGATTATTATAAAGTTTTAATCCTTGATTTGATAAAACTTTTGTAAGCCATGCTGAACCATCTCTACCTGGCGCTAAAACAACTTTTTTAGCGTGAATCGTTTGTCCATTTTCTAAAACAATTCCTGTTGCATGATGGTCTTCTACAAGAATATCTTGAACAGATGTTTTAAATTGTAAATCCATATGTTGTTTTAATTCATTAGACATTTCTGTCATAATTCTTAAGTTTTCTTCTGTACCTAAATGTCTTACTTTTGCTCTTAAAAGTTTTAACCCAACAGCATATCCACGGTGTTCAATTTCTTTAACTTTATCTGTAGTAGGATCTGTAATTTCTTTAGTAGCTCCATGTTTTAAATAAAGATTATCTACATAATGAATCACATCTTCAACTTCATCATTATTTAAATAGTCAGTTAACCAACCACCAAACTCACTTGTAATATTAAACTTACCATCAGAATAAGCTCCCGCTCCACCAAAACCATCAGTAATAGAACACGCTGGGATACATCCAGGTTCACGATCTTTATGAACTGGACATTGTTTGATCTTTTTATCTTTAATAGGACAATGTCTATTCATAACGTCATGTCCTTTATCTATAAGTAATACTTCTAATTCAGGATTTTTTAAATATAATTCGTAACATGTCATAATTCCTGCTGGACCTGCACCAACAACGATTACATCATAATTTTCTTTCACTTTTTTCTCCTTCAATTTCCAAAAATATCCAAACCTTTCACATTATAGACGACTCTTTCTTATATCGCAAGTATTTACATGTTTTTTTATTTTGCAAAATGTTTTTATAGTTGATGAAAGATTGGTTTCATTTTTTCAAATGTACAAAAAGAATCAAAACCTATTTCTTTTAATAATTCTTTTGCTTCATCAATATAAGCTCCTAAATGTTCTGGCTTATGACTATCACTACCAATCGTAATAATCTTTCCACCTAATTCTTTATAAAGCTTTAAAATATCTCTCGAAGGTGTTGAATCCTTTAAACCATAACGATGACTTGAAGTATTAATTTCAATACCTTTACCATCTTGAATCACAGTTTTTAATATTTCTGTAATTATTGATTTTACTTTTTCAAAAGGATAATTGCCAATTTCATCATAACGTGTCATCAAATCCAAATGACCTAACACACTATAATTTTTATACTTTTTAACCACATTCAACATTTCTTGATAATAACCTTCTATATATTCTTGTTGTGATTTTTCTTTTTGATAATCTTGTGTCCAAAATTCTTGATCATTGACTTGATGTATAGATAAAATGATAAAATCAAAATCATATTGTTCATAAAGTTTTTGATAACGTGGTATTGTATGAACTTGCACACCAAATTCCATACCTTGTCTAATTGTAATTTTAGGATATTTTTTTCTTAAACTTTCAATTTCTTTAAAATACTTTGGATAATCTACATTTACTTGCGGTTGTCCGTAAAGGTACTCTATCGGACCTTCATCCCAATCTTTTTTGATTCCATAATCCACATGATCTGTAAAACAAATCTCGTCCATCTTCATCTTAATCGCATCTTTAATGACATCTTCCATTAAATAAGTGCTATCATCACTATAATTTGTATGTACATGATAATCACTATACATTTTCATCACCCTATCTCATTTTATCAAGTTTATAAACACAAAAAAAGCCTCTCGGCTCTCTTTGATATATAATTGGGAAGGGAATATGAAAAACTATTCATATTGTAAAAGATTGTTTTATCTTTTACATGTTTAATATACCCAGCTTTTGTGAACTCTATGCAACTTTTTTGTGTCAAACATGTAAAGAATTATTGTGAATTATGTGATGATAATCTTAAGTTTTTATTCACATACTTTAGATGGAGGTGATTTTGTGTCTTTACTTTATAAAGAAGTAGATGATTTTGAAGCTTATGCTTATCATCAAAAACAATTTAAGAAAATCACAAAGAAGGATTTACTAGGAAAATGGACTTTATTTTTCTTTTATCCTGCTGACTTTACTTTTGTCTGTCCTACTGAATTAGAAGATCTACAAGAAAAATATCAAGAATTTAAGAAAGTGAACTGTGAAATTTATGCCATTTCTACAGATACCCATTTTGCTCATAAGACATGGCATGATATTTCTGAAAACATTTCTAAAATAGAATATCCAATGATTGGCGATCCTACACATTCACTTACCTATGATTTTGATGTCTTTGATGAAAATGATGGTTTAGCTCAAAGAGGAAGTTTTATTATTGATCCTGAAGGTAAAATCGTTGTCTATGAAGTCAATGCTGGAAATGTTGGTAGAAATGCTGATGAACTTTTAAGACGTTTACATGCCTGTCAATTTGTATATGAACACGGGGATAATGTTTGTCCTGCTAAATGGAAATTAGGTGAAAAGACAATTCAAACAACTATTGAAAATATTGGTAAATAGAAATAATATGATAAAATGATATTGAGGGGAGGAAATAAGGATGCTTATTGATAAGTTAAATATTATTTTAAATTCTAACGATGAATTTTCTCCTAAATATATTATTAGTTCATTTGTTAAAAATAACTTAAATGATATTCCAACTATGTCTATTGATGCAATTGCTCTTTCCTGTCATACATCGAAAAGTCAAATTTCTAAATATGTAAAATCTTTAGGTTATGAAACTATGAAAGATTTTAAAGATGCTTGTTTAGATAACATTTCTAGTATGGAAAGAACCAATAAAACCTTATTTTCATTACAGAATAGTATAGAAAAACAATTTTCATCTTTTACAAATCACATCATTGATGAATTACATTACACAATGAATCAAATTGATGAAATCAATTTATTAAAATTAGTAAATGATATAAAGAAAAGTAAACGTATCTTTGTTTATGGTCATGGTCATGCAAGAACTCTTTGTACCTATATTCAAAATGAACTTTCCGCAAAACAAAAAGAAACTATTATCTGTGATGTTGATTTTGAAAAAGAATATAATTTTCAAGATGGTGATCTTCTTTTACTCATTAGTATCAATGGAAATACGTTTTACTTTGATAAAAGAGTGGTGCATCATATTTTAAAGTGTTCAGTTAACACATGGCTGATTAGTTGTAAAGATAATATAAACTTTTCAAAGAACTATTTATATATTCCAACATTAAATGATAAATATAATGATTATTTATTAAGACATATTCTTGATTTTATCTTGATGTATTAAGTTTCCATTTTGGAAACTTTTTTATTTAATTTCTATATATTTTCTATAATACCTTTGTAATTAAAAGTAAAGGAGAAACAACAAATGGGATTTAGAAAAGATTTTTTATGGGGTGGTGCGACAGCTGCCAATCAATGTGAAGGTGGAGCAAATGAAGGAAACAGAGGTGTTGCTAATGTAGATCTTATGCCTTTAGGTGAAGATCGTTATTTAGTTGGTACTGGTAAAATGAAAATGTATGATTTTGATGATCAACATTTTTATCCAGCTTTAACTGCTGTTGATTTTTATCATCATTATAAAGAAGATATTGCTTTATTTGGTGAAATGGGATTTAAAACTTTTCGTTTATCTATTGCTTGGACACGTATTTTCCCAAATGGTAATGAAGAAAAACCAAATGAAGCTGGATTAAAATATTATGAAGATATTTTTAAAGAATGCCATAAATATGGTATTGAACCTCTTGTTACTATTAATCATTTTGATTGTCCAATGTATTTAATTAAAAAAATCGGTGGTTGGCGAAGTAGAGAAATGATTGATTATTTCTACAAGCTTTGTAAAACTTTATTTATTAGATACAAAGGATTAGTTAAATATTGGTTGACTTTTAATGAAATCAATATGATTTTACATTTTCCTTTTGTCGCTGCTGGTCTTTGTTTTGAAGAAGGTGAAAACGAAACACAAGCTATGATTACAGCTGTTCATCATCAACTTCTAGCAAGTGCCATGGCCACAAAACTTGCTCATGAAATAGATTCAAATAATCAAATTGGTTGTATGCTAGCTGCTGGTTCTTATTATCCTGAAACATGTAAACCAGAAGATTATTGGAAAGCAATTTGTGACAATCGAGAAGTCTATATGTTTGCAGATGTTCAAGCAAGAGGTTATTATCATAATTATGCATTAAAATGGCTTGAAGAAAGAAATGCATCTATTCCTTTTGTAAAAGGAGATAAAGAACTATTAAAAGAAAATACCGTGGATTTTGTAAGTTTCTCATATTATTCATCAAGAGTAAGTAGTAGTGATTTATCTAAAGGAAAACAATCAGAAAGTAATATTTTTTCTTCTGCTAAAAATCCTTATTTAAAAGAAAGTGATTGGGGTTGGGCTATTGATCCTTTAGGATTTAGAAGTACTCTTAATGAACTCTATGATCGTTATCAAAAACCATTATTTGTTGTAGAAAATGGTTTAGGGGCCAACGATGTTTTAGAAAATGGATCAATTCATGATGATTATAGAATAGATTATTTAAGACAACATATTCAAGCAATGAAAGACGCTGTAGAAAAAGATGGTGTTAATTTATTAGGTTATACAACTTGGGGATGTATCGATTTAGTTTCTAATGGTACAGGCGAAGTTAAGAAAAGATATGGTTTTATTTATGTAGATCGAGATAATTTAGGAAATGGAACGTATCAAAGAATTAAAAAAGATTCATTCTATTGGTATAAAAAAGTTATTGAAACAAATGGAGAAGATTTGTATTAAAAAAACAGCTACTGCTGTTTTTTTAAATATCTTTCTAAAAATGAATGTGCAAGCGATCCTTGTTTAATTTCTTTTCTTGATTCTTCAATTGAATACCAATGAGCTTCATCGACTTCATTTGTCAGTTTAAAATCTTCACTATCAACGACAACTGCATAATTATGCATTAATGTATTAGATGGTTGATAGTATTCATTATCATTATATGTATAATCAATTACATTTAAATTAACTTCTTCTTTAATTTCTCTAATCAATGTTTCTTTCGCATTTTCACCTTTTATAATATATCCAGCTACTAATACATTAAAATCTTTTCCATATTGTTTAATAAGCAAAATCTTATCTTTTGTAGGATTAAAGATAATCGTTGAAATTGCACTATTAAACATTGGAAAACGAAATTGTTTACAAGTGGGACAATAAGGTACAAGTCCATCTATCCCACATTCTTTTTCTATAAGTTTAGTTCCACATTCACTACAATATTTCATTATTTATCACCTACGCCATTATAACGTAAACAAATAACAACTAACAATATCAAATTTATTAGATGAAAACATAAAGCAATGATAAAAACCATTTGATAACTTTTGGTAAAATCAAATAAATAACCAATTAATGTTAATGAACTGGCACTTCCTACATTTGTAAGAAAACCAATAACAGAATAAGTTCTTGCATAATTTTCATTTCCAAAGAAATAACGTGTTAACATTGGAATTCCTACAGCACCAACTGAATAAATAGAACCAAACATGAATGAACCGATATAAAGTAACATGATTTCTTGATGAATTACACCTAAAAACAATAAACCTAAAGAAAAACAATTTGCTAGAATCATAATAATAACTGCTTTTATAGGATTTAACAAATCACTTAAAAAACCAATTAATAATTTTGTACTGATATTACCAATCATTGTAAGCGACATAAGTATTGCTCCGCTAGTAGCTGATAAATGAATACTCAAAGCAATACCTGATAAATGTTGAGAAATACCTGTAATGGATGTATGTAAAAGTGTGAATATACACATACATATAAAACTGATTGTTATTAAATTGACTTTTTTATTTTGTATTTTAATAGTATCTTTTTTTTCTTGATATCCATAAGGTAGCATTCCTTCTTCTTGAGGATTAATTTTCCAAGGAACAATTAATACTGGAAGAACTAAAATAAGGATACAACTAGCCATTAATCGATATGTCATTTGCCAACCATAACTTATAATCCATGAACTTAATAATGGGGAAAAGATAGCTCCTGCAAGACCACTAAAACTTAAAGCTAAGCTCGTTGCTAATCCGTGTTTTTCATCAAACCAATTTGTAATAATTACTGTAATAGGAACCATTCCTCCAATACCAACACCTATTCCTCGTAAAATACCTAATATATAAAATAAATACACTGATCGACTATAAGACATCATCCAAGTTGAAACACTTGATAAAAGAACTCCTATAAGAAGAATCTTTTTATAGTTATATTTTCTTATTAACTTTGACATTTTTAATGATGTCAAAGCCGTTATCAATGTGGATAATGTTGCATGCGTTGCAAACGTTCCTTTTAAAACATGTAAACTTTTTGATACTGGTGTATAAAACACACCTATGGCATTTGTACATAAACCTATAGAACTTGCTGCTAAACAACACATCAAAAAAAACAATCATCCAATGTTTATAACTTTTATTAATCATCATTTTTACCTCCAATAAAAATATATATGATGTACTTCTATAAAACATTAGATTTCCTAAATTAAGAAAAGGAGGATTAACCCCTCCTTGCATACTCTTGTGCTATTAAACTTGCTATAAATTGTAATTGATAAGGGTGACTATTTTGATCTTGTTTAGAATCAAAGGTAATCACATGATCAATAAAATCTGGATAACTTTCTTGTTTACTTGAAATCAACCAAATCTGTGGTTTCTTTAATCTATTCTTTAAAGTTCTAATATCAGGATAATCAAAATAACTTCCTGTATAAGAAAAGATAATTAATAAATCATCTTCATTGGTTGATGAAATATATTGTAATTGTTGCTTATAGGAAATATTTGAATAAGTTTGTTTTCCTAACATCAATAAATCACTTTGCAAATTAAAAGCAACTGCTCCTGCTTTTAATAAACCAAAGATACCTACTTGTTCATATTTTTGGATTTCTTTGCATAATGCATCTATTTGTTGCATATCTATTGATTCTTCAACCATCTCAATACTTTCTTTTACTTTTGAACTATATTCTTTTAATCTATCTTTAGATTGAGAAGATGTAGAATATTGTTCAAAAGTCATATTTGTAGTAATCAACAATTCTCTTAGTTCATTAAAATCATTTAACCCTATTTCCTTACAAAAACGAGATATAGAACTCATTGCTACAGAACATTCCTTAGCCATCTCTTGAATACCAATATCCTTAATATCATCTAAATGATTTAATAAATACGTTGCAATTTGACTATTCGTTGAATCTTTCTTTTCACTCGCTAAAGTACTTAAAAAACAATCGGTAACTTTCCATAAAGCATATCATCATCTACTTTCCACCAGCAAAATTATACATTAATCCTTCTTTCATTTCAGTAACATCCTTACCAAAGACTTCTAAGATTTTAAAAGCAAAAGGATAAGGTGTTGCTGGTCCTTGACTCGTTACAATATTTTGATCAAAAACAGCGACTTCATTTACAAAATCTCCACTTACAAGTTTATCTTGATAACCTGTATATCCTGTTACTTTTTTACCTTTAATGACATTGGCTTTTTCTAACACAACTGTTCCTGAACACATCGCTGCTATATATTGATGATGCTCATTAAAATATTGAACAAGTGAAATCACATCTTGATTTTCTAATAAATTTTGACCACCAGGTCTTCCTCCAGGTAAAACAAGCATATCATAATGTTTAATTTCTTCATTAAACATTTTATCTGCTTTAATATACATATCATGCATTCCTCTAACAAATTCATTATTAAAACTAAATGTCTGACATTCTAATCCACCTCTTCGAAGTAAATCCACAATTGTTAATGTTTCTCCTTCTTCATATCCTTCAGCCATTAATACTGCAACACGTCCCATTTTATTCATCCTCCTTTACATCAAATGCATTAAAGTAGACCATTCTCTTTTTAACCTCTAATGAATCTCCACCTAATAAATCTACAAGTTTATAAGCAAAAGCATAAGCTGTTGCTGGTCCTCTACTTGTTACAATATTTCCATCAATGACAACTTTATCATTTAAATAAGTTCCTTGTTTTATTTTTTGATCATAGCCTTGATAAGCTGTAAATTTTTTATCAACTAATAAATTTGCTTTTTCTAAAACAATTGGTGCTGCACACATCGCACAAATGTATTTACCTTTTTCATTCATTTGTTGTAAATATGATAAAAGTATTGGGTTATTTTTCATCGCTTCTGCTCCACCATAACCCCCTGGTAAAATAACCATGTCATAATCAAGAAGTGTCTCATTTAAGATGTGATCACATCTTACAATGATTTCATGTCCTCCTTTAACCTCTTGTTCAAAACCTACTAAATCACATTGAAGATGTGCTCTTTTTATAATATCTGCAATTGTTAGAGCTTCACCTTCTTCAAAACCTGATGCTATTATAATTGCTGCTTTTTTCATCATTATTCCTCCATTTCATCTTTACAATAATCTTTACAATGAAATGAAACAATGGATTTCCTAAATTAAGAAAAAAGTCTAAGAATTTCTTCTTAAGCTTTAAGATATTCAATAACACCTTTAGCATCTTTGGTTTCTAATAAAACTTGCATGGCTTGTTTATTATCCATAACTGCATAAAGATCTTTTAAAGTATTTTTAGTTACTTGAGGTTCTTTCATATTCATAGCAATTATAAATCATTGTTTCTTTATCTCCTGTTAAATCTAGTAAGATAAGATCTTTATCAATCACCATTTTCTATTCCTCCGTTCCTTACACCTATATATTAGCAAACCCCTCTATTCTTGAATATAACAAAGAATCGCAAAAAACATGCCTCTCTTGGTATACTATTTTTGCAAAAAAATTGCACATAAACCTGTAAAAAAAAGACTTCACTACTCAGCAAATCCTTCTTCTAATAATTCTTTTTCAATCTTTTCTTCCTCAACACCATTTGTAGAAGAAAATAAAACTCTAAATAAATATCTCGCCATGGCTCCTACAATAAACAGTTGAACAGGTAAAGCTATCATAAAACTACGACAATATGTTATCAAATAATGAGGAATAAATTGAGTATCAAAACCATAACTATGATATACACCTAAAATACTAGCAAGTGCCACTTGACTAATAACCGTAAATACTTGAATCATTAAAACAATAACAATTCCTCGATCTATTGGCTGCACAACTTTAAAAGCAAAATACTTAGCAACTTTACTTGAAATAAAATAAGCACATAAAAAAATAATCACAAACTCGATCCACATACTTTTTAAAACAATTAAAAAAGTACTATTGGTAAAAGATGATGTTGCAAGTACTGTATTGTAGAGTGTCATCACATAAACTATCATCCAAGCTGTAATAGCTGTAAAAACAATAGCTTCAAATTTTGTTTTGGGCATTTTTAATTTTTTTCATAAATTTCCTCCTAAAAAAATAAATGCCACCTCGCCCTCTGACAGTAGCAAGGTGACATTTAGTATCTAGGTGTATTTTAGAGATATTTTATTTTAAAGACAAGAAAAAATATTTTTCTTGTGCATCTATCACAAAAAAACAATCAAGCTTTATTTATGCTCTATGCACAACTGTGCTTTTTTTAATTGTTTCTTCAAAGAGATGATTTTTATAACTTTATAAACCAAAATTCCTAAAATAATCAAGCATAAACAACTTAATTGATTATATCCACCCAAATAATATTCATCAGTATTTCTAACAGGATAAATATCAATTTCTATACAAATCCAAATAAGTGCTAATACTCCTCCTGATAAATAATGCCAAAATAATTTATTTTCTATTTTCTCTTTCGTCATCATCTTTCTCCTTTATTTTAAATATTCCAATTTATGAATTATTTCTTGGGAAATAATTTGTTAAAAAGGAATTATATTATTATACTGATTCATTTTTTCAAACTAAAATAACATAATAAATAATAAAAAACTTATTATCAAAATAACTATTTTTTCTATTTTATACTCTTCTATCAATGGATTATGTGAAAATTAATTTTTTTAATTATTTTGTTTTATTTATTCAATAAAATAGTTTATAATAACCATGTTGGAAGTGTAGTGTTTGTATAGAGATTGAGCATCCTTGATGGATGCTCATCTTTTTTATACCATTTTAATAACCATGATCTACATGTTTCCATTCACCCTGTTTATTTCTTACAAGTAACCAAATCCAATCTTTATAAGTACTATTAGGATTTAAAGAACCATATCCACCACTTCCATCAACATCAAATGTTGATGTTAAAACAATAGCTTCATCTCCACCATATTGTTGTAGTATTTCTTTAAAATAATTTTCATTATCTCCCGCATAATAAATTTCTTTTAATGTACAGCCTTTAAAATTTTCATTAAAATAATCAATAACTGTATTAATTGCTGAAGTAATATCATCATAGCTATAAATATTTGAAGTGACTTCTTTTTCTACAATATCATTTTCTTCTCTTTTTTCTATACGAACAAGCATATTGATATCTGTTTGAATAACATATTGATAAAAATCATCAATATATGCTTTATAGTTTCCTCCACTATAATGACTAGGAAGGATGACTTCTGTAAGAGGAAGTTGTTGATTCATCAAAATATCTTGTGCATGTTTAATAATTTCTATTGGGTCTTTTTCAAGAGTTGATGTAATGCTATCTGTAAAACCATATTCTTTTGAAACATATTGAATGATTTTGTTATTTTTATCATAACTAACATCAAGTCTTAAAGTTGGTTCATCTTTATCATTACTGAAATTAAAATAATTTTCTTTTTTATCTTCATAAACATAACCATTTTTCATCAATTCATCTATAACTTCTTGAGGAAGGAGTTCTTTTAATTCTTTGATTGTTTCTGATTCACTTAAAGTACTAAAACGTAAGTATTTATGTTTTGATTGCTTTAATTCGGTATTGATTTCTGTACGTTTTGCTTTTCTTTTTTGAACAAACATTTGTCCTTTTTGATTAAAAGAAAGTTCTACTTCAAAAAGTTTACTTGCTTTTGATTTATAGTTCACTTCAATTCTAAAATTATCAGAAATATCTTTTATCTTAGAGTTAAAAAGATAATCTTCTGGTTTCCAAATAACTTTTAAACCTTTTTTTGTATGATAATATTTTTTATAAAGATCATAAGAAATCGTAGTATCACTTTGATAGACTTTTCCACCTAGATGAATCTCTAAAGGATTTCCTCCTTGAACAATACGAATTGATTCAATTTCATCACTTTGTACATCTACTGTAAAATAACTTGTTGTAAGATACCCATCTAAATAATATTTTCCATCATAATTTTTTAAATCTAATTGCGATTGTTTAAAATCTGTTTTTTTAGAAAAATACTTTTCTTCATATTTCTTTTTCAATTGCACTTTATCCATTATATCGACCTGATCATGAATTAAATAATAATCCATAGGTGTTGCTTGAGTAGTAATAGAATTATAGGTTTGATTATAAGCAAGAATTTCAAATGTATCTTTTGTTTCTTTGTTTTGAATACCTAATACAAATAAAAGAACTACACAAGAAATAATCAAAATAGGTTTATAGTAATGATGTTTTTTTATAGGAATTTGTTGAAGAAGATTTTCATCAACTTGAATTTCATCATAATAATTTTTAAATGATTTATTTTTCATCAGCCTCTATCTCCTTTCTTAATTGATTTCTTGCTCGGTTTAATAAAACACGAACATTATTTTCTTTGATATGTAATAATTCTGCCATTTCTTTTGTTGAATATCCTTCATAATAAAATAAATAAAGAACTACATTATACTTTTTAGAAAGCTTATTTAAATAAGGGGTCAAATCAATTTCTTGCTTTTCAAAAATATAAGTTTGTTCATCGATTTCATCTACTTTATTATGCCAAAAAGACTTCAAAGATGTTTTACTACAATTAAGTGTTACCCTTATAAACCAAGCTTTTTCATGTTCTAAAGATTCAAAAACAGGTTTTCTTTTCATATAACGATACATCACATTTTGAAAGATATCATCTGCTTGATCTTTTTGATGACATTGGCTAAAAGCAAGACGATAAACCAGATCTTTTTCACGTTGAATGACTTCTTCCATATTTAAAACCTCCCTTCATTAGTAATACTTTTTAAAGGTATCATATGTTACAAAAATTATAACATTTTCATAAAAAAAATACCTTGGTATTACCAAGGTAAATGATCTATATTAAGTTTTTCATAATTTATATTTTGACTTTGATAATAATGAACTTGATGATTCTCATCATCAAGGATTTTAATGATATTATTTTTAAGTATGACAATCGTTACTTTTATATCACCTTTTTGACTCATAATATAAAATTCATATTGTTTTTCTTGATTATCTTGATTAATATAAGAAATTGTAGGATTATTTGATAATTCTGTTTTAATTGTTTTAATCTTTTTAAAATCATTAATATTTAAATAATCACAAAATTGAATAACTTTCTTTTGTGTCAAACCACCAGAATACATAACCACTAACGAAGCAGGTTCACGATAAGCTAAAGCCAATTGGTCACCTACATAATAATCACTGCATAATCTTTGGATGATATTATTATAATTATTTTCATATTTTTGTTGTTTTTGGACTTTATACATACCAATTAATGTAATTGCAAAAATAAAACAAACAATACTGATGATAAAAATATCTTTTCTTTTTTTCTTTCTTTTTTGAATAATATATTCATTGCTTTGAAGAAGTTCTTCATAGTCTAGTTTTAAAACAGATGTTATTTTAGCAAGTAAGGTAATATCAGGATAGCCTCTCCCTGTTTCCCATTTACTAATTGTTTTGTTGCTGACTTTTAGTAAATCAGCAAGTTGACTTTGAGTGTACCCTTTTTTAAGTCTTGCATTTTTTATTGTTCTAGCAAATCTATCATTATCCATATACCTTACCTCCTACTTTAACTATACATGAACCTCATTGAAATAGAAAGAAAATGACTATCTACCAATTGTAGACATGTTTAGAAATGTTTCCAATTTGGAAACATTTTTAATTTTATAGATAAATGCTTCTATAATGCGTGGTGAGGTGATTAAAATGAAAAAAAGAAGAATAAATAGTGAGATATTGTATTTAATTGCAATATTAGTTTTATCATTTTCAATAGACTTACTGACTATTGCAAACATGGGGTTATCTGCTATAAATGGACCCGCTTATATTTTAAGTGAAAAAGTTTATTCACTTACTTATGGGCAAGCAGAATATATTGTTGAAGGGATTATTTTTATCATTTTTTGTATTTTAATGAAGAAATTTAAAATGACATATTTGAGTTCTTTTATCACAGGTGTTTTATATGCAACAATGGCAGATATTTGGAAAATAATTATTCCTTTCTTTCAAACTCAAAATGAAATATGTTTTCAATTTCGTATTGTTTATTTTTTTATAGGTTTTATACTTTCAGCAATGGCTGTCGCTATGTTTTATAAATCTTATTTATATCCTCAAATCTATGATTTTTTTGTTCAAGAAATATCAAAAAAATATCATATTACTTTAAAAATATTTAAAACTTGCTTTGATTGTACATTCCTTATTTTATCTTTTATCATGTCTTTATTCTTATTTCATGGAATTGTTGGTATTGGTATAGGAACTATTATTGTTGCTTTGTTTAATGGAACATTCATCAGTTTTTTCAAGAATTTTCTTGATAAACATTTTATATGTATTCCAAAATTCACCAAACTTGAAAAATATTTAAAACTATAAAAAAAGGCTATAATGAAAACCTAAAAGCTAGGTTTCTTTATAGTCTTTTTATTCAGCAATCATCCCTTTATAGTTCATACCATAAAGTTTAGCAAAACGACTCATTGTATATTCACCAGCAGCTAATTGTTCCTTTGTAGGTGCATATCCTTGGAAAACAAAATACATATCTTTTCCTTGTAATAAACATTCATCTACATAACCATAAAAACGATCTAAAACATTACGAATTGCTCCTGACATACTATGCCAATAAAGTGGTGAACCAATAACAATTGTATCTGCTTGTTTCATTTGTTCAATAACTTCATCTAATTGATCATCTTCAAAGTTTTGACCATAACTGTAGATTTTATAATCAACTAGATTTAATGTTTTAAATTCTTGATCTTTTAAGAATTTTTTAGTAAGTCTTACAGTATTTCCGCTTCTATTAGGACTTCCATTAATAAATAAGATATTCATTTTATACCTCCCAATAACTAATATAGAATTGTGTTTTATTTCTAACGATTTTATAGTGTTTAGTAATATTAATTAATAAGTTAATTTGATATCTCCTATCAAATAAAGTTGTTCATTTGAATCAAGTGATTGAAAAGAATAGTCATTTTATAAACCAATCCAAAAGGATTAGAAGAAAAGGGAAAAGCTTCCCTTTTATCTAATTGAATCATTAATGACCTCCAAATACTTTAAATTCCATTGTATTTAATTTATCATCAATTGTTTTAACTTCTTCTGGACTTAATTCAACATTACCTGCTTCAAAGTTAGATTGAAGTCTTTCAATTTTTCTAGATCCTGGAATTGGAATAATAAAATCATATTTATTAATCATCCAAGCAAGTGACACTTGAGCATTTGTCGCATGATGTATTTCACCAATTTGTGAAACAACTTCTAATAATTCATTTGTCTTTTTAATACCTTCATCACTATATTGTGGCATATCTGGTCTAAAATCTTGTTCTCCACTACCAAAATCTTTTTTAGATTGATAAGCTCCTGTAAGTGCCCCATTAGCAAGAGGAGAGAAAGCAACATAAGTGATTCCTAATTCTTTACATACAGGCATTAAATTTTCATGCCATCTAGCCATCATTGAATATCTGTTTTCAATAACAGTTACAGGACATACAGCATGAGCACGTCTTAAGTATTCTTCATTTGTTTCAGAAATACCCCATGCTTTAATTTTTCCTTCTTCAATTAATTCTTTCATCACATCAGCAACAACTTCTGGTTCTACTTTAGGATCAATACGATGTTGATAATAAATGTCAACATAATCTGTTTGTAATTTCTTTAATGATCCTTCTAAGGATTTTCTAATTGTTTCTGGTGAACTATCAAATTCAAGGTGATCACCCATATGTTTAACACCAAATTTAGTACATAAGATAATATCTTTTCTAAATGGTTTAACAGCTTCACCAACAACTTCTTCGTTATAAGCTGTACTTCCATCAGGATTAACTCCTGTATAACATTCAGCTGTATCATAGAAATCATATCCCATGTCATGTGCTTTTCTTAAAATTTCTACTGCTTCTTCTTTAGGCGTTGGAAGTCCACTGGCATGAGATAACCCCATACATCCTAGTCCAATCGTATTTACATACATATTTGTCTTTCCAAGTCTTACTCTCTTCATCTTTCTATTCTCCTTCATCATAGTCACATGATGCTGATACTTCAGCCCATTTATCTAATTCTGCAATTTTTGCTTCTAAAGTTGATTTAACAGCTGTTACGGCTGCTTTACCTAAAGTTAAAATTTCTGGTAAATCATCATTATGCACAACATCTACAATGACTTTACCAGCTTTATCTGGATCACCTGCTTGTTGATGTTTGTTTTCAAAGTTACCTGGTCTTGATTTACCCACGACTGCTTCATAATCACCAATTTGAGCTTTAGTTCCTTGTAAAGATTCACCGTCATAGAATCTTGTTCTAAAAGCTCCTGGTTGAACAACCATTGCTTTAATACCTAATGGAGCAAGTTCTTTCATTAAACCATTTGTAAGTAATTCTAAGGCTGCTTTACTTGAAGCATAATATCCTGAACCTACAGCGGATCTTGCTGCTGCAATCGAAGTTACATTTAGAATATAGCCTGATTTTTGTTCTCTCATTTTAGGAAGAACGGCTTTAATTAATTCAATTGGTCCAAATAAATTAGTTTGATATAAAGTTTGAACTGCTTCGATTTCTCCTTCTTCTACAGCACTACGATAACCATATCCTGCATTATTAACAAGAACATCAATTGTTCCAAATTTATCGTATGCTTCTTTTACAGCGTTTTTAATACTATCTTGACTACATACATCTAAAGAAACAGCTAAAGCCGTTTCTGGATAAGCTTCTACAATATCCATCACTTTATCTTTATTTCTTGCCGTAACAATTGCTTGATCCCCACTTTCTAAAACAGCTTTCGCAATTCCTTTTCCAATACCACTTGAACATCCTGTAATTAACCATGTTTTCATTTTTTAGTTTCTCCTTTTTACACACATATTTTATTTTTTTATTACTTAAAAGTACAATACCAATAAAGAAATGTGCTATAATTTAAACGCATAGTAGGAGGTCATTATATGATAGAACTTAATCAACTTGAACAACTTATTTATATCGCTGAAAATAAAACAATTTCTAAAGCTGCCAAAGAATTATTAATTTCACAACCAGCCCTTTCACGCTCTATGCAAAGATTAGAAAGTGATTTAGGAGTAGAACTCTTTGATCATTATAAAAATAAAATTGTTCTTAATAAAAATGGTGAATTAGCTGTTAAGCATGCTCAAAAAATCATTAAAAGTATTCAAACAATGATAAATGATGTACAAGATTATGATCAATCATTTCATCGTATTTCTATTGCAACTTGTTCTCCTGCACCCATGTGGGATATTGAACCTTTAATTAAAGAACTTTATCCACAAATAACAATTCAAACAGCCGTTATTAACAAAAAAGATTTACTTACAAAATTAAAAGAAAAAGAGTATCACCTTGTGATTACTCCTGAATATATTGATGATTCTCAATATTTTTGTATTCCTTATGTTGAAGAAGATCTTTTATTATCATTACCATTAAATCATCCTCTTGCAAGTAAAAAAGAAATTAAATTTCATGATTTAGATGGTCAAACCATGCTTCTTTATTCAAATATTGGTTTTTGGCATGATTTACATATGCAAAAAACCCCAAAAACTAAATATCTCTTACAAGAAGAACGCCTTACTTTTAATGAAATTGTCAAAGCATCAACACTTCCTTCTTATACTTCTAATCTTTCTATTAAAAGAGAGGGTAAGATGTCTGATCGTGTAATTCTTCCCATTAATGAAGAAGAAGCCCATGTCACTTATTATGTTGTGATGCTTAAAAAAAATAAGAAAAAATATAAAGATCTCATTGATAAAATTGATCATTATTATGATTATTAAAAAAGAGCAGTGTATTTTTATTTCTTACACTGTTCTTTGCTTTCTATAATAACATCTAACAAATCATTTATATGATTAATTTGTTCATTTGTAATTACTTTTGTTTCAATAGGTTTCAATAATTTACTTATATTTTTAAAATTATATCTAATTTGCGGCATAAGTAAAACTAAGTCATAATTACCTATTACTTTACTACAATCTTCTGTATGAAATGCTTCAACTTCTATGTTCAACTGCTTTTTTTCAATTTCTTCTTGCAAAACATGACAGATATTTTTTGCTGAAATTGAAAACGAACAAATTATCGCAACTCTATACATCTTTTTCTAAAATATATAATGCATCTCTATTAAAATATGTCATTTTAATAATGCTTGTCTTTCCATTAATTGTTTGAAGTGGTGAAACATATCTTCTTGTTAAATCAATTGCAATTGCTTTATAGTTTGATAAATCTAAATTTAATTCAATGTCAATATTGTGTGGAACATATAACACAATTTTATCATCTTTTCTAGCAATTCTAATTTCTGGATTTTCTTTTACAAGTAGTTCTTGTATAGCTTTTAACCCATATAAATCATAAGTTTCAAATATATATTTTATATAACCATAATCCCAAGCACCATCAAAGCATAAAGCTTGTTGCCAACATTTAGGAGTCGCAAATCCTTCTCCCAACGAAGCTTCAAATCCTTTATTTGTAGTATGCCAACTATAGATTCCTGCCGCTCCATAAGTAATTCCAGCACTGGCTCCAGAAAGTAAAGACATCCATGCAGCTCTAATGATATCTTCTTTACTCCATCTTCCATACATTTGTCTAGAATATCCCATATCTTCATAACATGGTTCACTATTTATTACTGGTTTACCTTTATATTTATCTGCCATTTCTTCTGCAAGTAAGTAAGGCATTCCTAAGTTTTGAGCATTATGACCACTTTGATAAAAACATAAATCCAAATATGAATAAAGATTATCTGGTATATATGTATATCTTCCTTTTATGTGTGTTGTATATAAACAATTAGGTGCTAATTCTTTTATTTGTTTAGCACATTTAACATAATATTCAATACATTGTTCTGTATTAAAATCAGTATCTCCACTAATAATATAAAGTGGTTCATACTTTGTAAATGTTTCATGAATAATATTTATATAATTGTCAATACAATCTATTGGCATAATACCTTTTGAATAAAATTGACTTGCCCATGTATCAGGAACAAAATTACACCACATTATAACAAGCGCTAATTCAAAGCCTTTTTCTTTAGCACGTGCGCACATTTTATCTGCATGCTCAAAATAAGATAAATTTAATTTTTTATAATTATATTTTCCATCAATAACTTCAAAAGGTTCATAACATAAATCTGTGGCGGATGCGTCCCATTGAGGGAGGATGTTGATTTGTAATGTGTTAAAACCTTGTGATTTACGATAATCTAAATAATAATCCCAATCATTATCTTTAATATTTGTAAATGCAGACCAGCATGTATCTGCTAGGTAAAAAAATGGTTTCCCATTTTTCATTAGAATATTGTTTTCTATTGTAAGTGACATAATTTTCCTCCTATTTATTTTCTGTTGTAAATGCTATTCTACGGTAGCTTCTAAACTTTGTTCTTGTTCATATCTTTGTTTATCAGAAACTTTAAAGAATGGATACCAAATTAAACATCCAATGAAAATACATACAACTTGTAAAATTGCAGCTTGCCAACCCCCAGCAAGTAATGGTTTTAAGATAATTGGCATACACCATGGTACTTGTACACCTGTAAATCTTGGTACTAAACCTATGTACATACTGAAATAAGCAACTAATGTTTGTACAATTGGTGTTAGAATAAATGGTATTGCCATTAATGGGTTCATAATTAAAGGATAACCAAATACAACTGGTTCATTAATTGTGAATAACCCAGGAATAATACCTAATTTCCCCATTGTCTTATTTTGTTTTGATTTAGCAAATAATAAGATAACGATACATAATGATAAAGTACCTCCTGCACCACCAATTCCACTAAAAGTATCATAGAATGTATTACATAAAATATTTGGTAAAGCTTTACCAGCAGCATATGCTTCTAAGTTAGCTGTTGCCATAGGTAAATATACAGCAGTAATTACACCACTAATAACATTTGATCCATGAATTCCAAAGAACCATAAAAGCATTTGTACTAAAATTAAAACCACTAAAGACCATACACTTCCACCTAAAGAATTTAAAGGTGTCACAATAACGGTATAAACTAACTGTGTAAATGAACCATAAGGAGTAAATGAGAATATTGTAGCCACAGCAATGAAAATTAATCCTACTAAGATTGCTGGAATTAATGCTGTAAATGTATTAGCAATCATTGGTGGTACACCATCTGGCATTTTAATTTTTAATTTATCAACATTCATAAATGCACAATAGATTCTTGTAGCTATCAATGCAGCAATCATTGCACCGAATAAACCTTTAGCACCCATAAATTCCATCATCAATCCACTATCTTTTGTTAGTGGTGTAGTAATAAAAAATGCAAAAACTGAAATTAATCCTGCTGGAATTTGATCACATTTAAAACTTCCAGCTAAACGATATCCAATTAAGAATGCTGCATAAATTGATAAACAGCTTGTTGTTACTGTTGATGCAGCTAAGAAATAAGTTTTAACTCCTATTTTTTCAATAAATTGTAAATAAGGATCAAATGGGAATACCCCTAAAAGACATCCAATTGAACCAATAATCAAGATAGGTAATGTCCCCATCAATCCTTTAGAAATAGCATCTAGATAAACATTTGATGCAACCTTAGATGATAGTTCCAAAGCTTTATTAACATATTTGTTATCCATTTTATTTTTCCTTCCATCTCATACATATTCTAGTAGTGTTGCAACTCTCTACAACCAAAAGTATAATGAAAGTGGTTTCATCGATCAATACTCAAACTAAATTTTTATTTAAGTTTTAACTAAATATTTTACTTATTTATTTAGTGCTATCACGTTCTATTATTTCAGTACTTACCATTATTTTTAATGTATTTTCATTTTCAGAAAATTTCTCTATCAATCTTTTTACTGCAACTTCCCCTAGATATCTTTTATTTACTCTGACAGTTGTTAATGATGGTGTTGAATAACTTGCAAATGAAATATCATCAAATCCTGTTATTGGGACATTGACATTAAGCTCTTGCATAGCTCTTATAGCCCCCAATGCAATATAATCATTAACTGCAGCGAAGGCATCTGGCATCTCATCTTCTCCATTTATAAGTTCTACTAAGTAGTCCTTAAAATCTCTATAACTATCATCTATCGTTGGTTGAACAAAGGCTTCTAATTCTGGAACTACATTTAATCCATTATCCATCATAGCTTGTAAATAACCCATTTTTCTTTCTTTAAAGTTATTTATTTGATTAATAGAATTAATCAATCCAATTCTTTTATACCCTTTTTTAACTAAATAATTTGTTATTTCATACATCCCATCTCTATTATTAATAGATAAAAAATCACATTTTTGATTTGTATAAGCATTATCGATAATAATATATGGTATTCTAAAATTTTCAAATCTTTCAACATCTTCTAACTGCATTTCTGTTCCTAAAAGAATTAATCCGTCACTTTTTGAAACATCATCAAGTTGTTGTATTTCTCCTATCTGATCACTATCTATATATATAATATTTAATCTATAATCTTGTTTCGTTGCCTCATTTTCTAAACCTCTAATCAATTCAGAAAAAAAAGGTGTGTCACCAACAACTCGCTCTTTTTTACTATAAATAACAAGTGTCAAAATACCTGTCCTTTTTCCAGTTTTAAAATATCCTAATTTTTCTGCCACTTCTATAATATGATCTCTTTTTTCTTTACTAATAGATCCTTTTCTATTATTAAGTGCATTGCTTACTGTTCCAGGAGAAACTCCTGCTTCTTTTGCAATTGCAGCTACTGTTACTTTTTTCAATATAATCACCTCTTCTTTGATTATATCACAATAAACAAATAACTAAATATTTATTATCTTTATTTACCTTTAAAATAAAAAAAGATATGATATTTTTAAGATTTCACTTTTTAAAAATTATCATATCCATTATTTCCTAATCTAAATCTTCTCCATTTGATTCTATTACTTTTTTATACCAATAGAATGAATCTTTTCTTCTTCTTGATAAATCTCCAGTACCATCATCGTATTTATCAACATGGACAAATCCATAACGTTTTGCTGTTTCTCCTGTAGAAGCTGAAACTAAATCAATGCATCCCCACATAGTATATCCCATTAAGTCAACACCATCTTCATTAACAGCTGCGTCCATAGCTTTAATATGATCTCTTAAGTAATTGATTCTATATGTGTCATGAATTGAACCATCTTGTTCGATTTTATCAAAAGCACCTAAACCGTTTTCTACAACAAATAAAGGCATTTGATAACGATCATAGAGTCTATTTAATGCATTTCTAAGCCCTGTTGGGTCAATTTGCCATCCCCAATCAGATGCACTTAAATAAGGATTTTTTAAACCAAGTGATAAATTTCCACCACCTGCTCCTTCATAATCTTCTGGATTATAAGCAGCTACTTGTGACATATAGTAAGAGAATGATAAGAAATCAACTGTTCCTTCTTTAATGATTTCTAAATCACCATCTTCAATTGGAAGAATAATTCCTTCTCTTTCAAATTCTTTTAATCTATAACTTGGATAGTATCCTCTACATTGTACATCTGTATAGAAAATATTATTATGAGTATTTTTCCATGCAGCTAATGTATCTTCTGGATGACATGTCATTGGATAAGTGAGTGTATAAGCTAACATGCATCCTATTTTAAAATCAGGATTGATTTGATGTCCTAATTTAACAACTTTAGCACTTGCGACAAATTGATAGTGTGCCATATTGATCATTGTTTGTTTATCTTTTGTAAGCACACCACCTTCCATCCATGGTGACATTTCTATACAGTTGATTTCATTAAATGTAAGCCAATATTTAACTTTATCTTTATATCTATTAAAAACAACTTCACAATATCTTACATAACAATCAACTGTTCTTCTATCAGCCCATGAATTCCAAGCTTCAGTTAAAGCAAGTGGTGTTTCATAGTGTGATAATGTAACTAATGGTTCAATACCATATTTTAAACATTCATCAAAAACATCATCATAGAATTTTAATCCTTCTTCTAATGGTTGTTCACCTTCCATACCTCCATTAGCAAAAATTCTAGACCAGGCAATAGATAATCTAAAACATTTAAATCCCATTTCTGCCATTAAAGCAATATCTTCTTTATAATGATGATAAAAATCAGTAGCTTCATGGTTAGGATATAAACAATCATCAAAACATTCAAAATGATCTACATCTTCATAATTAGCCCCTACAAACATAGGTGCTTTTACTTTATCACCTGCTTTATTAACAAAAGTAATACAACGAGGTTCTGTATGTGTTCCATTAGTAATAACATCATCACTCGATTTACCACGTCCTCCTTCATTCCATCCACCTTCATATTGATTTGCAGCTGTTGCTCCACCCCATAAGAAATCTTTTGGTAAACTCATTAATATTTCCTCCTTTAGTTTGTATTTATACTATATCATAAGATAAATAATTATTGCTGTATGTTCATTATTAGAAAATACTTTTACATATTTTCTAACATACTTTTTGTTCTTTGATAATCCTGTGAAGGTTTTGTATTATACTCTAATAAGTCGAATGATGATAAATATGACATTTCTTCTTCATTTAATTGAAAGTCAAATAAATTTAAATTATCTTTCATATATTGTTTTTCCATCGGACGTGTAATAACACTTATTCTATTTTGTACAAGATATTTCATCGCAATTTGTCTTGTTGTTTTATTATACTTTAATGCTATACTTTTTACTTTATCATCTTCATAAATAGGCAAAGTTTCTTCTTTACCAAAGACTTGATATCCTTGTAAGACTGTTCCTTTTTCATTCATAACTTCTAACATTTGTTTTCTTTGACATCTTAAAGTAACCTTTATTTGATTAACAACCGGAATAATTTTATTAAAATGAACTAAATCAAGATATTGACTCTCTTGATAATTAGATATACCAATACTTTTAATGAATCCTTCTTCATACATCTTTTCAAGTTCACGATAAGCATGATATGTATTCCCATAAGGCCAATGAATAAAAACAAGATCAAAATAATCTGTTTGTAGTTTTCTCATTGATTCTAATAAAGACTTTCTAACTTCTTCTCCTTCAAAGTTTGTAAACCATACTTTTGTCGTTAAAAAGAGTTCATCTCTTGGAATTCCAGCTTTTCTTAAAGCACTGCCTACAATTTGTTCATTTCCATATATTTGAGCACAATCAAACAAACGATAACCTTCTTCATAAGCTTCTTTTAATATTTTTGTACACTCCTCTTCATCAAAAATATTCATTGTTCCAAAGCCTAATAATGGCATTTTTAAACCATTATTTAATGTAATATAATCCATATAATTCTCCTTTACATCTATTATTTTTTTACTACAATAGAATTGTAATACCCTCGTGTAACTCGAGGTCAAGGAGAAAACAATGTATACATTAAAACAAGCATGTCAAATATTAAATTTAACTGAACATACTATCCGCTATTATACAGATATCGGTATTGTAGAAGTAAAAAGAGATAAAAATAATCATCGTTTATTTGATGAGCAAGCACTCGATTGGCTTAAAGGAACTAAATATCTAAGAGAACTTGGAATGTCTATTCAAGATATCAAACTTTTTCATGAATTATGTAAAAAAGAAGGCAATCAAGCAATTCAAGAGCGTCTTGATATTTTAATAAAACAAAAAGAAAAAGCTGAAGAAGAACTTGAAGCGGCAAAACAACGTCTCCAATTTTTGAATCATAAAATCGAAAAAGAAAAAAGGATTCTGAATCATCTTATTGATGATAATCAAAATCCAAGTAAAAAAATATATACTAAAGATTAATACTTACTTTACTTATGAACAATTGCGTTCCATTGTGAATAAAAAATTATTTCTTTATATATCTAGTTGCTGTACTTTTTCCTATCATTCCAAGTAATCCTTCTTTTCTCATTTTGTTTGTTTTTCTATTGTTTTTACATCTTTTGTACCAAATACTCCTAAAACACATATAAGAATACTAACAACAAAGAATAAAACCATACTTATGTTTTGATACAGTTACCATTCTTTCAATAATTGGATTAATACCATTTAAAAGAGCTAAAACAACACTATAAACAATAGCAATCAAATAAATATTATGAACCAAAATAAAACTAAAACCAAAAATAGATGAAATAACTAATAAAATCATATTCACTTTCTTTTTATCATATCGATCACATAAATCACTAATAAATGGTCGGGTATCATAGATAAAATATAAGAACATGATACAACAAAACTTACTTCACTTGCTTTATCTTTATCCATTAAATATACTGAAATAAGTCCAGAAAAAACAAAGCCATAGATAAATAATAAAACATATACATCAGAAAATAACTACCTTCGTATTTTTTTATGATTGTCTCCTAAAAATCAAAATTATCTGGATCAGGTCCTGTTCTTTTATGTTGATTTAATTGATTAATTAATTCAACATCTTCATTTTCTAGTACAAAATTAAAGAGATCTATATTTTCTTTAATTCTATTTTCATGAACTGATTTAGGTAATATAACAATACCTTTTTGTAATAACCATCTTAAAATAATTTGTGCCGATGATTTTTGATATTTATTAGCAATTTCTTGAATTTTTGGATTATTTAAACAAGCTCCACTTCCTAGTGGTGACCATGCTTCAACACCAATTTTATTTTCTTTACAATATTGAATTGTTTCTTCATCAACCATTTGCGGATTAGTTTCTATTTGATTAATACTAGGAACAATGTGAACCTTTGATAATAGATTTTGAAGATGTGATTTTCTAAAGTTAGAAACTCCTATACTTCTAGTTAATCCTTCTTTTTGTAATTTTTCCATTTCTAAATACGCTTCTACATAACCTTCAGCTGGCCAATGAATCAAATAAAGATCAACATAATCTAATCCTAAGTTTTCCAAACTTTTCTTTAAAGCTTCTCTCGTGTTACCACTACGAACATCATCATTCCATAATTTTGTTGTAACAAAAATTTCATTTCTTGGTATACCACTTTCTTTGATTGCTTCACCAACAGCTTTTTCATTATGATAAACTGCAGCTGTATCGATATGGCGATAACCATTTTTTAATGCTGTCAAAACTGCATTTTTTGTACCTTCATGACTTTGCCACACACCTAACGCCACTACTGGCATTGTTAAACCATCATTTAATTTAATTCTTGTATTTTTATTCATAATCTTCATCTCCTAATTTCCATCCATAATCGTTGTGATATATCATTAATTTTGTCATTCCACCATCAACACAAATATTTTCACCTGTAATAAATCCAGCTTCTTCACTACATAAAAAAAGTACTAAATGAGCAATATCATCAACTTTACCCACTCTTTTTACAAGATGTTGATTAACATCACTTCCTTGATATTCTTTATTTTCTGTATCGATCCATCCAGGAGAAATACTATTAACTCTTGCCTTTTTAGAAAGCGAAACAGCCAAGGCATGAGTTAGTGCTGAAAGACCACCTTTAGCTGCACTATAGCTTTCACTTTGTGGTTGTGACATACGATCTCTCGTTGATGAGATATTAATGACACATGCATCTTCATTTAAATAATCTTTTAATAATTTTACTAACATAAAAGGACCTGTAACTCCTACTTGTAATGCTTCATTGAATTCTTCATAGCTACAACTATCAATTCCTTTAAATATAGGCTTAGCATTATTAATAATATAATCTACATGTCCATAGTCTTTGATAACCTTATTTGTAAAACATATTAGATCCTCTTTATTCCCTATACTCCCTACAAAATAGTCATTATCTAAAACATCAATTATACAAACATGCGCCCCTTGTTTTTCAAACGTCTCTTTAATACACCTTCCAATTCCTTTTACACCACCAGTTAATACAACAACTTTATTTTCAAATTTCATTTTCATTCCTTATTTATCAAAAACATTTGATACTTCTTTTAATAAAGAAATAATTTTAAGATGTTGTGGACAAACACCTTCACATTGACCGCATTTAAGACATTGATTCGCCTTTGCATGATCATCACTTGTATGATCTTGATACCATGTTTGATAACGTGAACTTTCACCATAAAGTATTTGACTGTTATAAGCTGTAAATAGATCTGGAATTTGTATATTTAAAGGACATCCTGGTGTACAATAACGACATCCTGTACATGGAATAGTTGGTTTAGATAAAACTGTTTTTGTTACTTGATCTACAAGTTTATATTCTTCATTATTTAAGGGCACAAAGTTTGACATTGTTGCTAAATTATCATTCATTTGTTCAAGCGTTGACATTCCTGATAAAATCGTCATTACACCTTCTTTAGATGCTATAAATCTTAAGGCCCATGAGGCAATTGATTTTGAAGAATCATAATTTTTATAGATTTGTTCAATATCCTCACTAAAACTTGCAAGTGTTCCACCTTTAATTGGTTCCATGACCACAACTGGTTTATGATGTTTTCTAGCAATCTCTAAATTTTTTTTAGATTGAATAACCCCATTATTCCAGTCTAAATAATTGAGTTGTAATTGAACAAAGTCTACTTCTGGATGTTCTGTTAGTACTTGATCTAAAAATTCAGGTGTATCATGAAAAGAAAAACCAATATTTTTAATTTTGCCTTGCTTTTTCATTTCTTTAATAAAATCAAAACAATGATATTTTTCATAGGTAAGATAGTGTTTCTTTTCTATACTGTGTAATAAATAAAAATCAAAATAATCAACACCACTTAACGACAATGATTCTTCAAAGATTCTTTGAACATCATTTTCATCTTTTAATTTCCATGCAGGTAGCTTATCAGCTATCGTATATGCTTCTCTTGGATAGCGTTCAACTAAAGCTTTTTTCATAGCTTTTTCACTACCAGCATAAGCATAAGCTGTATCAAAATAAGTAAAGCCTGATTTCATAAAAGCATCTACCATAGTATTTACTTTTTCTTGAATAATTGTTCCATTTTTATCTTTTGGTAATCTCATTAAACCAAAACCTAATTTTGAATTTGATAACATTTTTCTCTCCTCTTTCCTTAATCCACTTATAGTTTAAAAAAGAACTCTTCTCCTTACAATATTTCATCATTCAATTAAAATGCCATTTTAGAAAAAACATCTTAAAATTATTATTTTTGTAAATAAAATTTACATTTCCTAATTATGATAATGATTATTTTATAAATACCTTTTTAAACTTCTTATGATATCTTTTCTTCAAAATAAAAAAAGATATCATAGGAGTGAGGTGAAAAGATGAAACATATTTATTTGGAAACATTATTTAATAAAAGAAAAAAGATTCAAGGATGGTATAATTCTTAAAAAAAATAGATTAAAAAAACAAAATGAAAAGGACACAAGGAGAAAGAATTATCTATCCAGTGGGAGAGGAATTCGATGTAGAGAAAGTAGTAAAAGATACAAGAAGTGAATATGAACGTATCAATATAACATTTATAAATCATCATTGTGAAAGATGCTCACTGAGAGGAAAATATACAAAATCAAAAATTGGAAGAGAAATAACACATATTTTCCAGATGGAAGAATATCAAAAAGAAGCAAGAAGAAATGTGAAAAGCGGTGAAGAATTAAAGCTGATGTTTCAAAGAAACAATGAAACAGAAGGAACATTTGGAGACTGGAAAAGCTAACCAAAAATATGACAGATTGTATCGTCGAGGAGAAAATGGTGTAAAATTGGAGATATATCTGGTGGCAATAGGTCATAATATAAGGAAATATCATAGCCAAAAGAAAATAAAATGAATTAAAAAAGCGGTAGTTCTTTTTAAGTACATCAAAAAAACAAGTTCACATTGAAAAAAGTGAATACGATGATTTTGATATTTCTTTAAGAAAATAAAAAGAAAGGCTGTAACCTTTCGAAAGTTGTTAAAAATCTACTTACTCGTTACAACACCCCTTTATTTTTTTATTACTCTTTTCGAGATACCAAAAATAAGAATAAGAATAATATATAAAATCCCAGTAATAATAAATTGACTATTTAACGAAGAGGTAAAATGATTTAAAAGCACACCATAATAAGGTGTAATAAAAGACCCTAAACTTTGTAATATTAAAAGTGCTGTTGTTCCAACACTACCATAGATTGCTACTTTTTCCTGTAAAAAGGGAACAAAAGCCATATAACCATAACCAAGCAAGAATGCTGATATATAAACAATCCATAAATTATGAATACATCCTGCTAAAATAAATGATACTGCACAAATAATATAGAATAAAATAAGGGAATGATCTTTTAATCTATTATAAATAGTGCCATACATAGCGCCTGCAAGAAGTGATCCAATAGAAATCAACATAATAACAGTAGAGCCATCTCTAACACTTCCATAATGATTAATTGTAATTAAAGAAGAGCCTTTAATTACAAAGAAAGTTGCAAAATTAACAGACATAAAAGACAAGATTGAATAAAAAATTATTCTTTTATAATTCACTTCTTGCTGAACTTCTTTTGAATTTTGGCTATCTTTTGCATTAGGAACATATTTTAAAACAAAAAAGAAAATCAAAAATGCAATAACATATATCAGAAAAGAAACATGCCACCCATAAGTAAGTAACATTCCTGCTACATAAGTTGTTAAAAAGCTTCCAAGACCACCAATAGCTCCTTGTAACCCAATCATTTGACTTCTTTCTTTTCCATTAAATAAACTTACAATCATATTTAATAAATTAGAATTAATCATTCCTACCCCAAAACCAAAAATAGCTCTTGAAATAAGCATGATATATACTTCTTTAATAAAATAAGGAATAATTCCACCTATCCCACAAATAAGCAATCCTATTAAAAGGGATGTCTTATGATTCATTCTTTTTGCTAAAAAACCATTTAATAAAATAGCAAGCATTACAAATAACGAAGGAATTGTTGTCATTAGCTCAATCGTAGATAAAGCAACATTTTTAAAAGTATATGCTATAGCTGGAATATTTCCAGCTATAGCATTTTGACTTGCTGTTACTAAGCAACAACTCAATATAGCTATTTTTAATATCATTTTTTTATTCATATTTTCACCTCACTAGCATTATATCAAGAACCTAATGATTAAAATTAATCAGTTAAATAGACTATTTTTAATATATAATAGATATGGTGATAAAAATGATAAATAAACTAATACAATTTGATTTAGATGAAAAACTCTTTAGAGAATATTACTATTTAGAAAAAACAGCTAAAAACATTCAAGACTTCAAACTAAAGTATCAAGATGATGTTTATAATTTAAATATTGTTCTAAATCCTGAAATTCTTCAAACCCATAGTTTAGAAGAAGATTATTTTGAAAAAAATCAAGATATAATTATTTTAAAACATCCCCGTTACATTCCTTTTTTTATTCATGATCATGATTATTTTGAAATCATATATATCCTAAAAGGAAATGCCATTCAAACGATAGAAGATAAAGTAGTTGAATTACAAGCTGGTCATCTTTTCTTACTAGCCCCTCAAATAAAACACGGTATTAAAGTTTTTAATGATGAAACAGTCCTATTAAATATTTTAATTAGAAAAAGTACATTTCTAGATACATTTTCTGATTACATGAAAGAACATGATATAACTTTTGATTTCTTTTTAAGTCATTACTATACAAAAGATAAAATTAGTTATCTTCATTTTCATAGTCAAGAAGATATACAAATACAAAATATTATTTTACAAATGTACGAAGAAAATAACATGCAAGATTCTTATTCGAATACAATTTTATGCCATTTATTTTCTTTATTGCTTGCTTACATACAAAGAAAAACTCAAGAAAACACTGAAATCACAACAAATATCGAAAAGAATGAAAACTTAAAAATCATTCAATATATAAACGAACATTATAAAACAATTTCTTTAGAAAAAATAAGTCAACATTTTCATTATTCAATTCCTTATTGTTCTAAATGGATAAAAGAAAAGACTGGTTATTCTTATTATGAATTATTAACACACATTAAATTACAAAAAGGCAAACAATTATTACTTAATACAACTTTATCAATTTCTCAAATTTCTAAACAACTCAGTTACAAAAATCCCGAATCTTTTATTCGTACCTTAAAAAAATACGAAGCCATAACTCCTCAAGCATATAGAAAAAATGAACAATAAAACCTATTGTTCATTTTTTCAAACATCGAATATTAAGCTTTCCATAATCCATGTAGATTACAATATGCATAAACTTCTTCCACTGTTTCATTATCACAAAGTTTAAAATCAACCGCTGGTTTTTCACCAGGTTTTAAATATTTTCTTTGAATGCCTTGATCTGTTTTTAAAGAAATCCATTCAATCCAATGTTCTGCAAACATTGGATGTTCAACTTCTCCTACTTCAACATGTACAAGATCACCTTCTACTGTATAAACTGGTACATGTTTTTCAACAGCTCCATCTTCAATACCAGCTTGGAGTTCTTGCATCACTTCACCACAACATACAACTGGTACTCCTTTGTCTTCAACTTTTTCAATAATGTTTCCACAATGTTTACAAATATAAAATTTTTGTTCCATAGCCTTTTCCTTCTTTCATTATCTAGTAATTATTCCTATTTATAATATACTCTATTATTCACTAAATAACAAGAGAAGTGCTTTTATATTTTTTTATAAACGATTTGATCTATCATTGCCATTACAATCAATAAAAGAGCTGCTAAAACATAGATGACATGATATCCAAAGTATTGAACTACATATCCCCAGGCAATAGCACTTAAACCATAACCTATATCCAATCCGCAATAATAAATCGATGTTGCAAATGCAAATTGCGATGCATCAACAGTTTGAATAATTCGATAATTAAAGATAGGAAATAATAAACCTGTAGCTAAGCCACAAGGTATAGCCAATAAAAAGAGTTGTGTTTCATTTTTTATCAGTGAAATCATAAAAACACTAGCAGCCATAACAAGCGTTAAAATAAAACTTAATTTTCTCATACCAAAAAAAATCTTGTATTCTTTTTGAAAAAAATCTTGAAATAAATGTTACTACAGCTGTTATTGTAAAAAACAAACCAATATTCCCTAATCCCAAATCTTTAGTATAAGAAGTTAAATAATTATTAACAGCCCCTTGAGAAAAAGTAGCTAAAAAGAAAACCATACAAATAATAATTCCTTTATAAGATTGTTTTTCTTTTTTATCAACATTACTCTTTGTTGAACTCTTTATAAAAAACGAAAAACAAAAAGTAATTAAAGAAATAACCAGTAACAAAAGAAACAATGAAATAAAATTTGTATATTTCTTTCCTAATATTGCAAGTGCAATTGTTGGTCCAGTAGCATTTGCAATTGTGTTTGCTGATGAAGTAAAACCGACACCCTCACTTAATCTTGAAGCAGGAACATATTCATTACTAATAGCAGTTGCACAAGTTAAACTTATTCCAAAACCTAACCCATGAATAATTCTGAAAAGAAGAAATAAGTAAACATTTTTAGAAAAACAATAACCTATCGCTGCTATTATTGTAAGTATTAAACCTATTATAAGTAAATTTTTATTATTTATTTTCTCATTTAATTTTTTTATAAATAAACGGATAAATAAAGCAGAAAGAGTGAATACTGTAATCATATATCCACCTACTACACTTGAAGAGGTCAACACCCTTCCATAAATAGCCATTACTGAATTTAATAAAGCATACCCCATATTGACACCAAATACTAATAATAATGAAAATAAATATTTCTTTGTCCATAATCTTTCTTCCATATAAGCCCTCCTTGATGTAACTATAATTATTACATTTACAATATATCATTACACCGATGTAACATCAACAGTTACATTAAATCATAAAAAAAAGTAGTTTGCACTACTTCATTTCCTGTTGAACATAAAATCTTGTATCTTCAATAACATCTTTTAAAGTAATAGAAGATAATTCATCTTCCATAGCCTTTTGTATTCTCATTAATTTATTATCAAGAATATTATGAATATTTTTTCCTACTGGACAATTATTATTGGGATTTTCATGAAAATGGAATAATTCACCATTTTCTACACATTCTACTGATTGATAAATATCAAATAAAGTAATTTGATCTAATGGTTTAGCAATCGTAGTACCACCTGTTCCTCTTTGAACATTTAATAAATGACTTTTCTTTAAAGAAGAAAGTATTTTTCTAATGATTACTGGATTGACATTAATACTTGTAGAAAGAAAATCACTTGTTATCTTTTGATCATTTCCAAAGGTATCGATACACGCAAATATATGAACAGCTATTGTAAATCTACTTGAAATTTGCATAACATATTCCCCTTTCGTTTTTATCTTACAAAACACAAATTGTAATGTCAATCATTACATTTGAATATTATTCATCAAAATCAGTTTGATCACTTATATCTTTCCATTTTTTTATTTCATCAATTTGATTAGATAAAATTTTTACTCCTAAATTTGTTGTACCTTTACCTAAAAGAATCATTTTAGGATAATCTTCTTTTTCAATTGTTGAAACAATGACTTGAGCTGCTTTATAAGGATCTCCTTTTTGACCAAATGGATCTTGAGCTAATCTTTGACGTGCTTCCTTAATTTTCGCATAATCATCTATACCCCTATCTTCACTAGGAATATGTGAAACCCTAAAATTCGTTCTAAAAGATTCTGGTTCAACAATCATCACCTTTATTCCTAATGGTTCTACTTCATCCCTTAAAGCAATACTCATCTTTTCTAATATTCATTATGAATCAGAAGTCTGTTCATCTGAAGAAGACTTAATAAAAGGATTATATAATGAGGCGTTTCAACTCATTATTCTTGATGAAAATGTTATTTGCCACTCATGGGAAAGTGAAGAACTCTATTTTTCTCTTCCAAGCAATAATCTTTTAATAAATAAAAAAGAACTTTCTTTTAAAGATCTTGATGGTCAAACAATGCTACTTTATAAAAATATTGGTTTTTGGAAAGAAAGAGTATTAAAACATATGCCTCATACACATTTCATTATAGAAAATAATCGTCATGATTTTCTTAAACTCTTAGATCATTCTGATTTTGTTTGCTTTACAACCGACCTAGCAATAGAAGAAGGTATCTTAAAAAATCGTGTTATTAAAGAAATAAGTAATCCAGAAGCATTAGTTCCATTTTATATCTGTTGCTTAGAAAAAAATAATAAAAAATATCAATACCTATTTAAATAAAATCGTTTCTTTCGTTCCACTCATTTTGCAACGAAATACTTTTCGTTGCAAAACATTGCAAACAATTTTTTCATTTTAATAAAAATAGTCCATAAACACTAGATGTTCTAGTATCTATGGACTTTATTTTTTGTCGATCCTTATACATTTTATTCATCGTTTCCATCTATTATTTATATTTCAATAATTTTTTGATGTCAAAATGATGTCAATATATTTTAAAAAAACAAAAAAGCCTTGAATTTATCAAGGTTTTTTAATAGTTATTATTCACCAACGTATGGTAATAATCCCATTTGTCTAGCACGTTTGATAGCTACTGCTAATTGTCTTTGATATTTAGCAGAAGTTCCAGTTACACGTCTAGGAATGATTTTACCGTTAGCTGAAACAAATCTTTTTAATAAATCAACATCTTTATAATCGATGTAAGTAATTTTGTTTTTTGTAAAATAACAAACTTTTCTTCTACCCATTCTTTGTCTTTTAAAAGCCATGTTCTTATACTCCTTTTCTAAAATTGAATATCGTCTTCCATGATATTAAATGAATTATCAAAATCTTTTTCTAATTCAACTGTTTGCATATCTTGGAAATTATCTGTTTGTGATTGAGCAGGTTGAGAATATTGATTATTCATCATACCTTGGTTCATAGAACTTTGGTTTCTTTCTCTTTGAGCTCTTGTTTCTAAGAATTGAACAGAGTCACAAACAACTTCTGTAACGTATACGCGTTGTCCTTGAGCATTATCATAAGATCTAGAACGAAGTCTACCTTCAACTCCTACTAAAGATCCTTTTGCACAATATTGTGCAACATTTTCAGCGACTTTATTCCATACAACGCATGAAATATAATCAGCTTGTTGCCCATCTGCAGAATTATAGTTACGATTTAACGCTAACGTAAAACTTGTAACTGCAGCCCCGTTTCCAGTTCTTCTAAGTTCTGGATCACGAGTCATTCTACCAACCATAACAACTCTATTAATCATCGTCAAATGCCTCCTAATTATTTACGAAGAGTTAAGTGACGTAAAACTGAAGCGTTGATTCTTGATAAACGTTCGAATTCAGCGATTTCAGCTGGTGCACAAGTTACATCTACTACAACATAGTAACCTTTTGTGTAATCTTTAATTTCATAAGCGAAATCACGTAATCCCCATTCGTTGACATTATCAACTGAACCACCGTTAGCAGTTAAGATTGATTTGAAGTTTTCAATTAAAGTATTTCTAGCTTCTTCTTCAACATCTGGTTTTACAATAAACATAATTTCATATTTATTCATCTCTTTTACCTCCTATGGTCTTTTGGCTTACTTTTTAGTAAGCAGGCAGTAAAATAATCTTTACATGCTCGTCCATTATATCTTATTGTTTACTTTTATGCAATAATAAAATGATTATTTTATGTAATTTTACCCCTTTATAGGCATGTTTTTTTCATACTCTATATTGAGGTGATATTATGAATTATCTATTATTTTTATTTTGGATATTTTTTATGATTTTATTTCATTATTTAATCAAAAATGATTTTTCTTTTATTCAAAAATACCTTAATAAACTTTTTAAATATTCTCCCTTATTTAAAGAATATTTAAAAAAGTATTTAAAAACTATTTTATATACATTTTTTACTTTTATTGTGGGTAAGACTTTTGAACATCTTGATATGTGGGTATATTTGTTTTTTGTTTCTATATGGATGTTAGTAGATGAAAAAGAAAATATAAATATTGAAAATAAAAAAGAAACAATACCTTCTTTAATAGGTATTGTTCTAGGTTTATTACTCCAATACTTTATATGATTTTACTTTTACATTTTGAATATCTTTATTATTAATATCTAATTGACCATCATAATAAATATATATCCTATTTCCTTTTTTTAATCCTTTATTAGATTCTACTGCTCCCGCAATAGAAATTAAATACTTTTGATGATCATTTGTTTCTATCAATAATGTTTCATCACCCACATTTTTAATTGTTCCTACAATTGTTTTATATTGACTTAAATTTTCTTGATCATCAGATTTAAAATGAAAATATCCAAAAATAACTCCTATTAAAACAAATAAAGTAATTAAAATCCAAACTATACTCTTTTTCTCTTTTCTAATATGCTTACCTTTCATTTTAAATCTTCCTGTGTTGTAATTTTTAAATTACTATAATCTCCTAATACTGCCTTAATATCCTTATCTATATATCTTTCAAATAATTGACTATCATCAGTCGCAACATATCCTTCATCTTTTGCCTTTTGATAAGCCACCTTAATATCTTCACTTTTAAATACTTGTGGTGTTTGAGCCTGCATCAAAGTTTCTCTTTTTAAAGTTTTAACAACAATACCCTCTTTCACTTCTTTAATAGTATCTTTACAAGGAACCATTAATAACCCAGCATCATATGTTTTTAAACATTCAACTAAATCATTAATACTTTGTTTACTTACATAAGGTCTTGCACCATCATGAATAAAAACATAATCCTCTGTTACTTTTTGTAAACCTTCATAAACACTATCTTGTCTTTCTTTACCACCAAAAACATACTCAATTCTTGAATCATTAACTAATGTTCTTATATCATCTATTTCATTTTCTTTCGTTACAACAATAATTTGTTTACATCTATTATCCTCTAAAAAATGAGAAATATTCATTTCATAAACTGTTTGATGATTGATTTTATAAAAGATCTTATTATATTTTAAACCAGTTCTTTTTCCACTTCCTGCACATAAAAGAATTAAACTATAGTTCATGTTTTTCACCTCATGATTATTTTATCACACTGTGATAAAATAATAAAATTTACATAGATATTTCTAGAAATATGATATAATCTAACTTAGAAAAAGGAGAATTTTATGAATACAACACTTATTATTATGGCGGCTGGAATTGGTTCACGCTATGGAAAAGGAATTAAACAACTAGCGAAAATCGGTCCTCATGACGAAATCATTATGGATTATTCCATTTATGATGCTATAGAAGCTGGTTTTAATAAAGTCGTTTTTATTATTAGAAAAGACATCGAAAAAGAATTTAAAGAAGTTATTGGTAATCGTATTGAAAAACACATTCAAGTTGAATATGTTTTCCAAGAAATTAATAATATTCCTGAAGGGTGTACAGTACCCGAAGGTAGAATCAAACCTTGGGGAACTGGACAAGCTATTTTATCTTGTAAAGGAATCGTTAATGAACCATTTGTCATTATCAATGCTGATGATTATTATGGAAAAGTTGCTTTTAAAAAGCTTCATGATTTTTTAATTGAAGATAGTCATAGAAATAGTGAGTTTACCATGGCCATGGCTGGTTTTATCTTAAAAAATACTTTAAGTGATAACGGTACAGTCACTCGTGGTATTTGTGTAGAAGATGAAGAAGGTTATTTACATAGAGTTATTGAAACTAAAGGGATTATTAGAAATAATCAAGGAACAATTGATTGTGATACAGAAGAAAGCAAAGATATTATTCAAGAAAATAACCGTGTTTCTATGAATATGTGGGCTGGTTATCCTTGTTTTATTGATTATCTTGAAAATGGGTTTAAAGAATTCTTATTAGATGATAGTGGAGATCCTCTTACTAAAGAATATTTATTACCTATTATTGTTGATCAATTAATTAAAACAAACAGAGCTTCAGTAAAAGTATTAGAAACAACTGATAAATGGTTTGGGGTTACTTATCCAGAAGATAAGCAAGCAGTTCAAGATTCTATTAAAGAACTTATTGAAAAAGGAATTTATCCAGAAAAATTATGGAAATAAAAAGTCTAGCTTAAAGTTAGACTTTTTCATTACCTTAAATCATCGGTACAACACGATTATTACCTAAAAAAACAGAAAGTACATCTTCTTTCATATCTAATCCACTATAAATAAAATCCACAAGTTTCTCTATATCCACTTGTAAAATAGCAATCTTTTGACTTTGATGATAATCAAATTCAATAACAGCACATTGTCTTATAATTCCCCATTTCGTATCTTTGGTATCTCCTAAATAATCAGGTAACACAAGAAAATTATATACACCTATATTTGATTCATTTTCTTTTTCATAAATACGTTGAAATTGTTCTTGATAGAAAAACTGTTTATAAATATCTAGGTTCCTTGGTAAATAATAAGCTTCTTTTTCATAATCCCAGCCATAATATTTAGCATCAAGTATACAACAACTCTTTTGTGGTCTTTCATATTTAGGATTTTCTAGGATTCTTTCACAAACAATATCTGGGATATTCTTTTTATTTTGATTGATAAAAACACTTTCTCTTTCTTGGATAATTTGTTTTTGTTTATGATCTTTTGTCTGTTTTCCTATTGCATTCCAATGATAAGTATTATATTTTGTATCATTAATATCTATTTCTTTATCTAATAATTGACTATTAAAGAGAACATCACCTTTTTGAATACTTATTTGATTTTGAAAAAATTCTCCTATCATCCATTCAAAAACCATTTCAAATTTAAAAGTAATGATTTCTTGAGTCATTGTTGTTGTTTTATTTTCTTTTATTGCTTGATTACACCAATTTTCAATAGACTCATACTTATTTATCAAATCACACTTTTTTTCATTAACTACAAAATATAAATCAAATAATCTTGCATATTTATAGAGTAATGTTTCTTTATCAACATCCTCTTTAATAATAACCGATTTTGGTAAAGATAAAATTAATCTATCTTTATCTAAAAGAATGCCTACAAAATTACTTATATACATCCATTCTTTTGTTTCTTTATCCATATTTCTTCTAAAAAGTGATTCTTTAACATTCTCTATTACTTCTTGATATTTATTATAATCAACGGCTTTACCATCTTGTATTAATTCTATTTCCATTTTTTTACCCTCTACTTAACACACCTATGATATCTCTATTTAAGAAAAAATGTCAAATAGAAAAAGCTTTTGCTTGCGCAAAAACTTCTAAAAACAAATCAATACAAAATAAACAAATATCTCAATCAACAGCATCAGTTGTAAAACAATACTAATTATTCATATTTTCTTTGATAATAGATTTTAATTCTTTTTACTCTTAAAGAATATATTTTTCAATATAATTTCCTATTCCATCATGATCATTATCATCGGTAATATAATCAGCTACACTCTTTGTTTTTTCACTACCATTAGCCATAACGACACCAATACCAGCATTTAATGTCATATCATAGTCGTTATCTGCATCTCCAAATGTAACAATATCTTTAATATCAATATGATGTAATTTTAATATTTCTTTAAGTCCTGCAGTTTTTGATATTCTTGGATCCATGTATTCGTACAATACACTCGCTGTTTTAAGTGATGATGATTTATAATCATCACTATGAAATGTTTTAGATCTTTCAATGATTTGATCCATATATTCAGGTTTACAAATAATAATAAGCTTAGCTTTAGGTGACGTTAAATATTCATTATAATCAACAACCTTATAAGGAACTCTATCCCCTTTAGAAAGATCTTGAATATATTCATCATCCTTTGGTGAATAAAAGATACCATCTTCAGGAATCGCAAAATTACAATCCATATCTTCATAATGCTTTACAATTTCTTTAATCAACTCTCCATCTAATGGATATTGAGCTTTAGAAATATCAAGCGTATAATCATATATTTCTGCTCCACCAGTACCAACAATCATATCTACCAAGCCTTCAATACCCCAAGTACCAAGTAATGTTTGAATACTATTAACATCTCTACCTGTTGATAAACCAAAAAGGGTTCCTTTTTCTCTAGCTTTTTTTATCATTTCAACCGTCTTCTTTGTAACAACACCTTCACTTGAAAGTAGTGTTCCATCTATATCACACATAATTGCTTTTACGTTCATAAAAATACCTCCTACTCGAATCATAAATAATCTGCATATTTGAAACAATTAGGGTATAAAAAAAAGAATTTTTTTCTCAAAAATTCTCATTTCTTATCTATTATTTAGAATTCTTTTCTCATTATTTGATAGTCCCTTCTACAATATTATTATAATAAGCTAATTTCTTTTCAATATTCTCTTGATAATCTAATTTAAAATAACATGTATATAAAACATCTAAAATATAAAGAATAGAAAGTCGTGTTGAAAAAGATGAAATCTTTTTATAATGATTTTCATAAGGTGATATATAGAGTTGATAATCCGGATCAAGATCTTTAAATGTATAATCATGTGATGAAATTAAAACGATTGGTGTTTTTACCTTATGCAATATACGAGGTAAAATATCAGATAATATACCTCTTCCTCCAAAAGTAATAATAATTGCTAGATGATTTTCATTACTACTTGCAGCTATAAGTCTTTGTTGGTATTCATCAATAGGAACATTGACTTGGATACCTATTTCCTGCATTTGAAATTGAAAATTTAAAGCAAAATTAATATTTCCTGCAGAAGTATACACATCAATGATTTGTGCTTTTTTCATTGCTGATGCAATAAGACGTAATTGGTCTAGACTAAAAAGATTAGCTGTTAGATTAAGGGTTTGTTCATAATCTTCTTTGATTTTTTGAATAATTTCATAATGTGTTTGAAATTGATTAACAGGAAAATCAAAGTTAAAATCTTCATTACTTTTTCTATAATTATCTAAAGAACTAGTTATTTTTATTTTTAAATCAGAAAATCCTGATAGTCCTAATTTATCACATAAACGATAAACTGTTGCTGTTGAAACAAAACAAACTTTTCCAAGATCTTTTGACGACATTTTTAAAACATCTTCAGGATGTTTTAAGATATAACCTGCCAAGATTCTTTCATTTTTTGATAAGTCTTTGTTTTCTTTTAAATTTATAAATAGATTCATACCATCACCATCCTTATTTTAATGCATTTATACCCATAAATGCATTTTTTTCATATACTAAAAAAATTTCAATTTTCCAAAATAAAAGTGCCTACACTTGGTAGACACCTTATGACTATTCAAATTCGTTTGTTCTAGCAACTTCTCTAATCCATGAAGCTGATTTCTTTTCTTTACGCTTATAACCATCATCTAAACATACACGAACAAATCCATATCTGTTTTTAAAAGCATTACACCATGACCAGTTATCAATAACACCCCAATAATGATATCCTAAACAATTAGCTCCATCTTCAATTGCTTTAGCGATCCATTCTAAGTGATCTCTTACAAATTCAATACGATAATCATCTTGAACTGTTCCATTTTCATCCATATATTTTTCTTCACCTTCTACACCCATTCCATTTTCAGAAATAAAGAAAGGTAAATCAGGACATTCTTTTTTTATTTTCATACCAAAGTCATAAATTCCCTTTGGATAAATTTCCCATCCACGATAAACATTCATTTTTCTTTCAGGCCAAATATAAGGTTTAGAAATACATGGTAAACCATTTTCATCAAACTTACTATCAGGCGCTTGTACACGTGTTGGTTGATAATAGTTAAATCCTAACCAATCTACTTTACCTTGAGCTAAGATAGCTTCATCACCAGGACGACGATTGATTTCTACTTTCCAATCATTTTCTACTGTATCTAAAACATCTTGTGGTAAATGTCCATGAGCAACGACATCTAACCACCATCTGTTGTGTAATCCATCTGTCATACGTACTGCTTCTAAATCTTCAGGAGTTGGATTTTCTTTTGTATAAGGTGGAGCAAAACAGTTGATCATACCGATTTTTGCACCTTCACAAAGTTTTCCTTCTGCTTTTAATTTTCTAAAGTTTGCGACAGCTAAACAATGCGCTAAAGTAATATTATATTGTACATTGATTGATTGTTTGAAATCTTTTTGATATGGATACCAAACACCATGTAAGAATTGTTGTTCTGGTTCTACAATAGGTTCATTGAAAGTAAACCAATATTTTACTTTATCTCCAAATTCTTCCATTGCAATCTTTACAAAGTTCGCATAAGCTTCAACAACTTCTCTATTTTGCCATCCACCACGTTTTACTAAATATTCAGGCATATCGAAATGATACATGTTCATGAAAATATCAATTCCATTTTCATTTGCACAATCGATTAATTTATGATACCAAGCGGCACCTTCTGGATTTAATTTACCATCTTGATCTAATAAACGAGTCCATTGCATAGAAGTTCTAAATGATTTAAAGTTTAAACTTTTTAATAATTTAATATCTTCTTCATATTTATGGTACATATCATTTCCAACATATGATCCCACATTATTAAAGAAAGCATTAATTTCTTGATCAGAATACATATCCCAATAAGAACGTAATCTTCCTCCTACATTCCAAGCTCCTTCTGTTTGTGGTCCTGACATTGCTGCACCAAAAAAGAAATCTTTAGGTAATTTAATAGTCATCTTTTCTTCCTCCATTATTTTCATGATTATTATACTGTCATTATATCATGAAACTAGAGTTGTTAGAGGAAATGTATTCTATTTTCTTACCTATTTCTTTTTCTTTATAATCATGTAAATAAAATACAAAAATGCCCTTATTTAGGACATTTGTTTAATTTGTTTCATCATTTTAGATAGATTAATCGGAACATGTTCCTCTTTTAATAAATTGTGTATTTTCTCAATAGAAATATGTTCACGTAAATGAATAATTTTTTCTATTATTTCTTTAGATAAAGGTTGATATTCAATTATTTGATCAACCTTATCAAACAATTCATGCCTTAAATACTTAGTTTGTCTATTCTTTTTAAATCCCATACAACAACGTGACGTACCTGTTTGACTCATTATAAAAACAACATTTTCAAAACTAATCTTTCTTTTAGCTTGATCTTCATAATAACCATCATCAAAGATTTGTGAAAATAAATGAATAATTTCTTCACAAGCTTGATCAATATGATCTAATAATAAAACAGTATGTGGATAACTTTGTAAAGTTGATAAAAGAAGACTTGGTTGTTCATGATATGTTTCTAGAAGTTTATAAAGGGAATGGCTTTCTTGATATTGATTCATATCTAATTTTAAATAATGATAATTTAGATATTTAGCTAAGGATTTAGCCGTTAATGTTTTACCACAACTTGTTGGTCCATAAATAAAAAAGGAGATAGGTAATTGTTTATGTTGAAATGTTTCAATCATCTGATGAATTCCTTTTTCTTGACCTAAAATATCTTTATTTAATTGTTTTTCTAATTTTTGGTAATCCATTTGATGATGAATTGTAATATTTAAATACTTTTCAATTGTTTCTACAATTCTATTCTTTGTAAGTTCTTTTTCATGATAAAATTTAGCTTTAACACATGATAAATCTAAGATATCAATCGCTTTATCAGGATAAGTTCTATTTTTAATATGACAATCTACTAATTCTATTAATTCTTTTAAAAGTACATTATCTATTTTAATTTGATGATAACTTTCATAATAACCTTTAATTCCTTTTAATATCTCTAATGTTTCCTCTTTTGTATTTTCTTTTAAAGTGACAATAGAAAACCTTCTATTCATTGCATGATCTTTTTCAAAATGTTTATAATATTCATCAATAGTTGTAGCACCAATAACCGTCATATCTTTTCTAGCAAGATAAGGCTTTAAAATATTAGAAGCATCAATTGCCCCTTCAGCTCCACCAGCCCCAATGACATTATGAATTTCATCAATAAAAATAATTACATTATCTAAATCTCTTACTTTATCAATAATCTTTTTAAACTTTTCTTCAAATTCTCCTCTATATTTTGTTCCTGCAACTAAAGAAGCCAAAGATAGTTCATAAATAATCTTATTCTTCAAAGAATCTACTACTTTTCCTTGATTGATCATCATTGCTAATTTTTCTACTAAAGCTGACTTACCTACACCCGCTTCACCAATAATCAAAACATTATTTTTTTCTTTTTTAGATAAAATAGTACATACTTGATCAATTTCATTTTCTCTACCAATAATTTTATATTTTTTAGTCTTCACTTTTTTATTAATATTGACAAGTGTTGGTATTTGATCCAATGGTGTTTCAAAAGCAGATTTTTCCTGCAACAAATAAATAACTTCTTCTACATCTACATGATATTTTTGTAATATTTCATAAGCAACTGATTCTTTTTCTTTTAATAAAGAAATAATTAAGATATTTAAAGTCACTTGATCTTGATTTTTATCTTTAGCGTATTCAATACTTCTCTCTAATATTCTTTTTACACTTTGACTATATTCCATATAAAAAGGTTGATCATCATTTGTGCCAAACAACCTTTTTATATCTTCTTCTACAACTGCATCATTGACATCATATTTTTGTAATAATCTTTTTAATTGATTATCATGAATCTTTAATAATGAAAGCAATAAATGTTCACTTCCAACATTTTGATGACCAAAATCAAAAGATAAACTTTCAGCTACCACAATCGCCTTTTGTGCTTGTTCATCAAATTCTCTCAACAATGACTTCACCTCTTTCCTTATAATAGTATGTACAAACTGAATAATTATTAGTACACACCATTAAGAAAACATCTTAATCAACCAAGATTTCTTTTTAATTTCTTTACTTGATGTACAATAAGAAACTTGTAACTTTCCTTCTAAAGATTTACCTTTACCTTCACCTAATACAATCGTATAAAGACCATTATAATATTTTGCATTAAAATCATCTTGATGATCTGCTAAAACTTGATAAACATCATCAACACCTTTGACCCATTTTTTATAATTTAAAAGAAGTTGATCTTTTACTTTGTACATTTCATCAATATCTTCTTGTTGATAAGAAGAACTAATGATCTTATATCTTGGTGTTTCATTTACTGCACAGACGCTTGTTAAATTCATCATAATTAAAAGAAAAATAATGATTTTTTTCATAAACTTCACCTCAAGTTCATTATGTTCGTTTATAATAAAAATAAACATAAGGAGTGAACTTTTATGAGTCGTATCATGCAAAAAGAAATAAAAAGTGAAATGAATGATTTTTTCTTTGCGAAAGATCATTTAGATTTTTATCATGAATATGTCAACGTTGAACAAAAGTATTTAGCAGGTATTAAGGAAGTAAGAACAAAATTAGAAATTTTAGATGATGAATTTCATCATCGTTTTGATCATAATCCTATTCATCATATGGAATGGCGTTTAAAATCTCCCCATAGTGTTGTTGAAAAAATGAAAAGAAGAAATCTCCCTGTAGAAGTTTCATCAATCAAAGGAAATATTGAAGATATTGCGGGAATACGTGTCATTTGTCATTATATCAAAGATATTTATCGTATGTCTGATCTTTTATTAAGACAAGATGATATTCATTTATTAAAGATTAAAGATTATATTAAAAATCCTAAAGAAAATGGTTATCGTAGTTTACATCTTGTTGTAGAAGTTCCTGTTTATTTAGCGAATGAAAAAGTAATGGTTCCCGTAGAAATACAAATTCGTACTATTGCGATGGATTTTTGGGCAACATTAGAACATCATTTACGTTATAAAAATGATAAAGAAATTTCTGATGATATTCGTAATCGTTTATCAGATTGTGCTAAAAGCATTACAGATATTGATTATGAAATGGAAGATATACATAATGAAGTCTTTGGTCATCATAAAATCTAAAAGCTAACGCAAAACCGTTAGCTTTTATCATATAATTATTTAATTAAAACAATAACGAATTCCTGCTCCTTTACTTCTTTCTACCTTTATCATATCATTTTCATCAATATCATCATGTCAAAAAAAATTGACCTCTTTATAGTGGACTATCTGTCCAATGACAACCTTTATATACCATGCTACTATCATTTAAAAAAACAAAAGGAAAGGATGGTATTTTTATGGTTGATTTGATTGAAAAAAATGAAGTTGTGCAGTTCAAAGATGGTAATTTTGTATTAGATGTAAATGTCTCTTCTAATGGTGAAACAGTATGGTTAACATTAGATCAAATGAGTAAGCTTTTTAACAAAAATAAGTCTACTATTTCTAGACACATAGCTAATATTTTTAATGAAAAAGAATTAGACGAAAAGAGTTCTGTTGCAAAAAATGCAACTCAACTAAAAAGATATGACCCTCGTACTAAGAAAGACAGAATCGCTGTAGTCGATGTTAATTATTACAATTTAGATGTTATTATCTCTGTAGGTTATAGAGTTAAATCTAAACAAGGAATTCTTTTTAGAAGATGGGCTAATAGTATATTAAAAGAATATCTTTTAAAAGGTTATGCTGTTAATGATCGTCATTTTCAAGATATTGATTATGTAACAACAATGCTTGATCAATATAGAAATGTAGGTGGACAATTACCGAGTAGTATTTCTATGTTAGAATTTCTAAAAGCTTATCAAAGAGGCTTTAAGATTCTTGATGATTATGATCATCATCATTTAGAGGTTCCTGTTGGCCAAAAAGATACTTATGTTCTTCGTTATGATGAGTGTATAAATCTTATACATAATACGATGTTTGAAAATAGAGGAGATTTATTTTCTATTGAAAGAGATGATTCTTTTAAAAGTAGTATTTCAACGATTTATCAAAGTTTTGGAGAGATTGATTTATATCCAACTTTAGAAGATAAAGCAAGTGCTTTACTGTATTTTATTGTTAAAAATCATAGTTTTATTGATGGGAATAAAAGAATTGGAGCAACTATTTTTCTTTACTTCTTAAATCAGAACAATGCTCTTTATAAAAATGGTAAAGAAAGAATTAATAATGATGCTCTTGCTACTCTTACTATCCTTGTCGCAAGTTCTAGACCTGAAGATAAAGAAATTATGATACAACTTATCAAAACTATTATTAAATAATTAAAAAAATAAGGAATCGCTAGATTCCTTATTCAATATAGATAGTAGAACTATTTTCTACTTGTTTCATATCTGCTTTTGGAACAGATAAACGAAGAACGCCACCTTCATATTTAGCTTTGATATCTTCTTTTGGAATATCTCCTAAATAGAAGCTTCTTGACATATTTCCAACATATCTTTCTTGTCGGATATAATGTCCTTGTTCATCCTTTTCATCTTTATCCAATCCCTTACTTGTTGAAATTGTTAAATAACCATTTTCATAATTGATATTGATATCTTCTTTTTTAAAGCCTGGAAGATCAATATCTACTTCATAGGTATTATCTGTTTCCCTTACATCTGTTTTCATCATATTTCTTCCATGTTTTCCATATAATGGATTTTTCTTTCCAAAAAAATCTTTATCCATTTCATCAAAGAAATCATCAAATAAATTTTCTGTAAATAGACTAGGCATCATCATAAGTCATTACCCCTTTCAATCTTGATACTTAGTTTTGCATCGTTGTTTCAAGCGGTGTTAACTTTGAAACTAGGTTCTTTATTAATCCCTTTCCTAATTTCTAAATACATTATAGTTCTTGCTTTTAGCACTGTCAATAGGTGAGTGCTAAAAATAAAAAAAAGAAGTTTAACCACTTAAGTTAAACTTCTAATATGACTAATCTAAATCTTCTCCTTGTGAAGCAATGACTTTTTTATACCAATAGAAAGAATCTTTTCTACTTCTTTTCATTGTTCCGCTACCATCATCATGTTTATCTACATAAATGAAACCATAACGTTTTCTCATTTCTCCAGTTCCTGCAGAAACTAAATCAATACATCCCCAAGTCGTATAACCAATAAGGTCTACACCATCTTCAATGGCTTTAGCCATTTCTTCAATATGAGCACGATAGTATTCAATACGATAATTATCATGAATACTTCCATCTTCTTCTACTGTATCATAAGCACCTAAACCATTTTCTACAACCATTAATGGTTTTTCATAACGATCATAGATCATTTCTAAGTAATATCTTAATCCTTTAGGATCTAATGCCCATCCCCAATCAGAATATTGTAAGTATGGATTACGTACACCAAATGACATATTTCCACTTACAGCATCATCATTTTCATGAGTAGTTACTGCTTGAGACATGTAGTATGAGAAAGTATACATATCTACTGTACCTTTTTTAAGTTCTTCTAAATCTTGTTCAGTAATATCTAATTTAACATTATGTTCTTTCCATAAACGTTTCGCATATGTTGGATATTTACCTTTACATTGAACATCTCCACAATAGAAAATACCTTTTTCCCATTTAGAACGATTAAATAAAATATCTTCTGGATCAGATGTTAATGGATAATAAGTAATACCACAAATCATACATCCAATTTTATTTTCAGGATCAATTTGATGTCCAATTTGTACAGCTCTTGCACTTGCTACAAATTGATAATGTAAATGTTGATATGCTTCTTGATAAACTTCATCACTTGCATCATCAGGAATAAAGTTAACTGTGTTATTGATTTCATTAAATGTTAACCAATATTTAACGAGTCCTTTATATTCATTAAAAATAGTAGTGACATATTTTTCATATAAAGAAATATATTTACGATCTAACCAATCTCCATATTTTTCTTCTAAAGCAAGTGGTGTATCAAAATGCCAAATAGAAACTAATGGTTCAATACCCGCATTTCTAAGTTCAGTAAATACATTTCTATAGAAATCTAATCCTGCTTGATTAGGTTTATCTTCTTCTCCTGTTGGATAGATTCTTGACCAAGAGATAGATAATCTAAACATCTTGAATCCCATTTCTTTAAGTAAAGCAATATCTTCTTTATAATGATGATAGAAATCAATACCATCATGATTTGGATAAAGTTCATCATCAAAGACAGCAAAATGAGCTTCTTCTGGTAATTTAAATCCATGATTTGGTAATTTTTGTTTATTTCCATCTTTATCAATAAAAGTAACCATACGAGGTGTATTTACTGTACCACCTGTTGTTACATCTGTACGTGCCATTCCACGTCCATCTACGTTCCATGCACCTTCACATTGGTTAGCAGCTACTGCTCCACCCCAATAAAAATCTTCACTAAATTTCATCTTTTTTTCCTCCTCAATTATCTTTATTATAAAATATATTTATGTCAAAAATATGAAATTTTTAAACTATGCAACAAATAAAACCACACATGTATAAACAATCAAAGTAATAACCATGAATAATGAAATAAAGGCTGCAACAAAGTCTTCATCTTCTTCACCTTTATAAATTGGTGAAATCAACATAGGCATTGCAAATCCTGTCGGACACATAAAATAAATCAATACACCCATCATATAGATCTTATCTGCCATTAAATAGGGGAAGAAGATAAAGAATCCTGCAACGACAAGAATATAGAAGATGATTCTTACTCCAACAAGTTTTAATAATGAACCAATAGTATCTTTATTAATTTTTAAATTATAACCAATAATCAATAAAATAAGACTCACAATAGGAGATGTTGCTTGTTGAATTGTATTTGTATAAAGATCAATAAAAGCAGTTTGACTTAACAAGTCATATACACCTAAAACATTTAAAATGATTCCTAACATAACCGCAATTACAAATGAATTTGTGAAAATTGTTTTCAATAATTCCTTAGTACTTGTATTTCCTGATGTCTTTTTAGCAACAAGTACAGGAATAATAATAAAAGCAATCACTGTTCCAGCAATATCATAAATAACTGTATTGCTTGCATAGGCTACACCTACAATGGATGTATAAAGTGGTAATGCAACATTTCCTCCTTCACATGTAGTAAGTAAATAAGGTGAGATATGACCCATTTCTTTTCCTGTAAATTTAGAAATAAATTTACCTAAAATCATAGCTAGTGTAAAAGCAGCTAAAACATATAGCACAATCAATATTGCTGAAGCTTCTATTTTAGCAGTAAATAAAACATTAAAAATTAAGATAGGGAACAATACATTGAAAACAATATGATTGGCTCCTTCTTTTTGTTTAGGACTAATAAAGTTTTTAATACGCGCGATCATTCCTAAAATGATCATAAAAAATACTGGGAATAAAGTTGATAATGCGCTCATAATTTTCCTCCTTGTTTTTCAAGAATATTGTAAAAAAGACGATTTATAATTACAAATACTTATATATTATAGATATTTATTATTTTTAATTATAAATAATGATATACTTATGATGAGGTGATTTAATGGAATTACGTGTCTTAAAATACTTTATAACAGTTGCACAGGAACAAAGTTTCTCCAAGGCCGCTAAAGTACTCAATGTCTCTCAACCTGCACTTTCTAAACAAATTAAAGATTTAGAAGATGAATATCAAATAACTCTTTTTAATCGTACAACGCGAACTGTTTCTTTAACCGAAGAAGGAAGACTGTTTAAGGAACAAGCAATCGAAATTTTAAATCTTGTAGATAGAAGCGAAGATTATCTTAGAAATAATAAAAAATATATTAGTGGAAATATTCATATTGGATGTAGTGAAAGTATATGTAATCGTGTTATTATGAAAGCTATTGCTAAAACTCAAAAACAATATCCCCATATTAAATTTCATCTTTATAGTGGAAATGCTCAATATGTTGAGGAAAAGATTGATCAAAGTATTTTTGATTTAGGGATTGTTGTGGAACCTGCAAATTTTTCTAAATATGATTATTTAAAGCTTCCTGGTTATGACCTTGAAGGAATTCTTATGAAAAAGGATTCTAATCTTGCGAATAGAGATTTCATTACACCTAAGGATCTAATGAATCAGCCAATTATTATATCTAATCAAGAGATGGTTAAAAATAATATTGCAGGATGGTTAGGAGGTAATCAAAGAGCACTTAATGTGGTAGCTACTTATAATCTTTTTTATAATGCCCAATTGATGTGTGAAGAGGATGTTGGTTATGTTTTAACTTTTGAACATCTTTATCATGAAACAACTGAAGGTTCTTTGTGTTTTAAACCACTAAATCCACCACTTATGATTAAAAGTAATCTTATTTGGAAAAAGTATCGTTTGTTTTCTAAAGCTGAAGAAACTTTTCTAAAGATTTTAAATAAAGAACTAAATGAAAAGGCATAGCCACCTATGCCTTTTTAATTATTTTTATTTTCTTTGATCCATTGAATAAATTCATTCATACCTTCACCTGTTTTTGCACTTAAACAAATAATTTTTGCATTTGGATTTAAATTTAAAATATTAACTTTTGCTTGATCAATATCAAAATCAAAATAATCAAGCGTATCAATCTTAGAAATAATAACCAAATCACATACACTAAACATTAAAGGATACTTTAATGGTTTATCATCTCCTTCAGGAACTGATAAAATCATCATATTCTTATGTGCCCCAGTATCAAATTCTGCAGGACAAACAAGATTTCCAATATTCTCTAAAAAGAGAAGATCAAAATCATCGACACCAAATTCATCAACTGCTCGTGTTGTCATTTCTGCATCAATATGACATAATCCCCCATTATGAATTTGAATAGAAGGAACACCTGTAAGATCTGCTACCTTTTGTGCATCAAGTGATGTTTCAATATCAACATCCATCACTCCTACTTTATAATCCTCTTTAATTTCATTGATGGCATGAGAAAGAAGTGTTGTTTTTCCAGAACCAGGAGAGGACATTACATTGATCATTGTCACTTTTTTGTCCTTTAGTCTTTTGCGAAGAGCATCTGCTTCTTGATTATTCGTATTAAAAACATTTTCATGAACTTCGATTACTCTTACTTTAGCCATGGTTTACTTCCTCCATTTTTTCTTTTAGATAATTGATCCAAGGTTCAAAGCCTTCATCTTTTTTAGAAGAAATATAGAAGATTTGAGCATTTGGATTTAATTCATGGATTCTTTGTTCCACTAATTCTTTATTAAAATCAAAGACAGGTAATGTATCGATCTTATTAATTAAAACAACATCACTAACAGTATAAACCAATGGATACTTAGCTGGTTTATCATCCCCTTCAGGAACTGATAAAATCGTAATATTAATACTTGCTCCTGTATCAAATTCTGCAGGACAAACAAGATTTCCAACATTTTCAATGAAAATAAGATCTACATCATCCATTCCCATTTCATTAAGTCCTTGTTGAGTCATCGCTGCATCCATATGACACATACCACCTGTATGTAATTGAATGGCTTTTGCTCCACCATTTTCGATCGTAACAGCATCAACACTAGCATCAATGTCACATTCCATGACACCTATACGAGTAATACCTTGTAATCTTTCAATCGTACGAAGTAATGTGGTTGTCTTCCCCGAACCGGGAGAAGACATCACATTAATCATTAATTTTTTTTGCTTTTTAAATTCTTCACGAATTTTATCTGCAGTTACTTCGTTTTCTTTAAATATATTTTGTTTAAGTTCAAGAATCTTCATAAATACCAATCTCCTTAATATTAAACTCATTACCTCTTAATAAATAAGTATTTTCACTATGGCAATAAGGACATGTTTTACCATAATCAATCGTACGATATTGTCCATGACAATCTTCACAATAAGTAATTGCTTCTAATGTTTCTATATACATTTTTGCATGTTCTGTCACTGCTTCTTTTTTTCTTGCCCAATTCCAACAATCAATCAATTGATCATGAACAACACCAGAAACTTCACCAATTTCTAACTTCACATAATCAATTTTATCAACTTTATTTTCTTGCGCAACTTTTTTTACATCTTTAACAACATAAAATGTAACACCTAATTCATGCATCTTAATGTTCTACCTTTTTCTTTAAAATAATATTTTTTACACGTTTTAATTGATAAGGGATAATTGCTTTAAACTTATCTTCTGCCACAACCATATTAGAACATTCTGGATGATCACGATGAAGTTTGATAGCATCAAATTCACATTTAGTTGTACATACCCCACAACCAATACATTTATTCGCATCAACGATTGTTGCTCCGCATCCTAAACATCTTGCTGTTTCTTTTCTAATTTGTTCTTCTGTAAGAATTTGTGTATTATCTTTGAATCGATCTTTAACCTCAAGGTTAATACCTTCAACTTGTTTAGGTCCACGATCATAGCTTTCTACTAAAATATCATCTGTATCAAGTTGTTTAAACTCCCAACGGTTACGTCCTGTTTCCATATGTCCATTATGAACATAACGATGTAATGATTCAGCAGCAATCTTACCTTGGGCAATGGCATCAATTGCGAATTTAGGTCCAGTATAAACATCTCCTCCAGCAAAGATATCTTCTTTACTTGATTGGAAAGTCACTTGATTTAATTCAATAGCTGGTCCATTGAATTTAACATCTTCACCTTTTAATAAATCTTTCCATACACTTTGTTGTCCAATCGCAAAGATTAAACGACCACATTCAACTGTCATAGTTTCATTTTCATCATAAACTGGCGCAAATTTACCATCATTAATTACAGATAAACATTTTTTGAAAACAATACCTGTCACTTTACCATTTTCTGCAAGAATTTCTTTTGGTCCCCAACCACAATTGATTGTAACACCATCTTCTCTTGCTTCTTTGATTTCTTCAACTGAAGCTGGCATATCTGGTTCTTGTTCTAAGCTAAATTGGAATACTGAACTTGCTGCATTTCTTGCAGATACACGAGAAACATCAATGGCTACATTTCCACCACCGACGACAACAACTTTTCCAGCAAATGGCGCATTACCACAGTTTGCATCATGTAAATAATCAATAGCTGTCATAACACCTTCTGCGTTTTCATTTTCAAGTCCTGGTAAACGACCAGCAGCGCATCCAATAGCAATATAGAAAGCTTTATAACCTTGTTCTCTTAATTGTTGAATTGTTACATCTTTTCCAACTTCAATTCCTGTTTTAATTTCAACACCCATCGCTTTTGCGACATCGATTTCAGCATCTAATAAATCTTTTTCTAGTTTATAAGATGGAATCCCATAACGTAACATGCCTCCTGGATGTTCGCTTTTTTCAAATACTGTAGGTCGATAACCTGTCTCAGCTAAATAGAAAGCAGCTGTTAAACCAGCAGGTCCTGCTCCAATAATCGCAATTTTTTCATCAAAATGATCAATATGAATACTTGCAGGAATCACAACTTTTGGAATATGTCTTGTTTTGGCATTTAAATCTTGTTCCGCAATAAATCTTTTAATTGCATCGATTGATAAAGCTTCATCGACTTTACCACGTGTACAAGCATCTTCACATCTTCTATTACAAATCGCTCCACAGACAGCTGGGAATGGATTTTGTTTTTTAATGAGCGCTAAAGCATCTTGATATCTTCCTTGAGATGCCATTTTAATATAACCTTGTACTGCAATATGAGCAGGACAAGCACTTTTACAAGGAGCTGTTCCTGTTTCATGAGTATTAATTCTATTATTATCACGATAATTAAAATCGTATTTTTCTGGTCCCCATTTTGTAGCATCTGGTAATTCTTGTTTTGGATACTTAATTTCAGAACCATCTTTTTTACATAATTTTTGTCCTAAACGTACAGCACCTGCTGGGCAATATTCCACACATCTTCCACAAGCCACACATTTGTCTTTTTCTACATGAGCTACATAAGCAGAACGTGACATATTTGGTGTATTAAATAATTGTGATGTTCTTAAAGCGTTACAAATTTCAACATTACAGTTACAAATACCAAAAATTTTATTTTCGCCATCAATATTTGTTATTTGGTGAACAAAACCATTATCTTCTGCACGTTTTAAAATAGCTAAAGCTTCTTCTTTAGTAATATCATGTCCTTTACCTGTTTCACGACAATAATCGGCAAAATCACCAACACCGATACACCAACCGAAATCATCATCAGCACATCCATCACCAATTGCTTTTCTTGAAGCACGGCATGAACATCTTCCTACACCAATTTTACCTTCATATTTATCTAACCAATAAGATAATTTTTCAATATCAATAGCTTCATTTTCCATAGAAATAGCTTTTTCAACAGGAATAACATGCATTCCAATTCCTCCACCACCTGGTGGTACCATTTGTGTAATTCCAGCAAGTGGAATATAAGTCATACGTTCAAAGAAAGCAGCTACATCTGGATGATTTGTTACACGTGGATTTGATCTATCTGGTAACTCTTCCATATTAAATAACTCTGCACTTCCAGGTACAAACATTGGTAAAATATATCTTCTTTCACTTTGTGGTGCAGTGCGACCATTATGATCATAGTGATAACCATAATCATATTCAAGTAAACCAATATAACTCATTTCATCTAATATTTTTTGAAATGCTTCTTCTTGATTTGTTTCAATCTTACATAACTTACACATTTCTTTAAAAGTATAAGGTGTACGTTTTTTCATTTGTAAAGCAATGTCAGCCATTTCATCACTTATAATTTCAGCAAGTCCCCAATATTCTGGATCTTCTACTTTTACGCCACCAAAAATATGATCTGCCACATCGGTAATCTTTCTACCTAACTTAACAATTTTCTCTCTTGGAGGATTGTCATGCTTGTGATTTGCATCCCACTCCTCGTATTTTTTCATACTCATTTAATTTTTCCTTCCTCCCTTAATTGTTCTTTAATTAAAACAATTACGTCCAATTTATTATACATGAAACCCCTCTATTAAGTAATTGTTTATTAAATATTTGTTGATTTTTTCACATAAATTTAGACATATCATTTAATTTGTCTAAAAAATGCCTTTTTAAATATAAAAGAAGTAAGCATCCCTGTAAAATTGTTTGCTTACTTCTTTATCTTTGTTTATTTTATTAATTCGAAGCATTCCTCATTATTTGTTAAACTATCATGTCCAATATAAACAATAAATTTTCCTGCTTCACTATCATATTTCATGTCACATCGATAAAATTTTAACATTTCATTTGTAATAATAAAATCAACTTTTTTCTTTTCGTATGGTTTTAAAGTTATTTTCTTTATTCCTTTTAATTCTTTAACTGATCTAGAAACAGAGCTAACAACATCATTAATATACATTTGCACAGTTTCAACACCTTCATATTCTGATTTATTTTCTACTATTACAGATGCTTCAATAACAGTGTCCATAGACATTTTTTTTGAACTTAAAGAAACTTTCGAATATTCAAATTGACTATAAGATAACCCATATCCAAAACTATACAATGGTAGATTTGGGGCATCAATATATTTAGATACAAATCTATTTCCAATATTTTCTTTAGTGTTAGGTCTTCCTGTATTTAAAAAGTTATATGAAATAGGACATTGCCCTACATGATATGGGAAAGAAATAGACAAACGGGCAGACGGATTTACCTTTCCATATAATATATTTGCTATACCATTACCACCTTCAATTCCTGGAAACCAGCATTGAAGTACAGCATCACTATATTTTTTTATTTCATTTAATATAAGAGGTCTTCCACTAAAAATAAGGCTTACTATTGGCTTTTTCAATTTAACTATTTCTTTAAATAGATTCATTTGTGGTTTTGGAATTGATAAGTCTGTTCTTGATGCTGCTTCACCACTTTGATAAGAATGTTCTCCTAAAGCCATAATTACAACATCTGCATCTTTTGCATATTCTTTAGCACATTTTAATTCTAAACTTTCATCTACTAATTCTTGATTTTTAAATTCTTGCCCAAATAAAGAATTTAATTCTTTAACTACTTGATAATCATCTAAAATTTGTGATCCAGTACAATACTGAACATTATTACTGTATTTTTCAATCCCTTCTTTTACTGTAATAACGTTATCCTTATCTACAGTAAAAGACCACATCCCACAAAGCTCTTTACTATTACCATAAGGCCCAATTAACGCTATTTTTTTATTACTATTCAACGGCAAAATACCATTATTTTCTAGTAAAACACACGACTTTTCAACTGCTTCTCTCGCCTTGTTTCTAAATTCAGGAGCTAATATATATTTTTTTTCATCATCTTCATCAGCCCCTCGATAAGGATTTTCAAATAGCCCTAAATCATTTTTTAATTCTAATACTCTAAAAGCTGCATCATTAATATAACTTATATCTAATTTTTTCTCTTTAACTAATCGAGATAGATTATTAGCATAACATGCTGTCATCATATCTATATCGCACCCTGCTTCGAGTGCCTTTTGAGCTGCCTCTTTTTCATCTCTAGCAATACCATGATTTATTAATTCTTTAATTGCAGAATGGTCTGAAATGGTTACACCTTTAAAATTCCATTCATTTCTTAGTATATTCCTTAACAACCACTTATTAGCAGTGACTGGTATTCTATCTATAGTATTAAAAGATGTCATAACCATTTTACATCCCGCTTTGATTGCAGAGTGATAAGCTGGTAAATATTCTTCTAACAAAGTACGTTTGCTTAATTCTACTGTATTATAATCTCTTCCTGATTGTGCTCCACCATATCCAGCAAAATGTTTCACACAAGAAGCAATATTATTATGTGGGTCATTTGTCCCTTGATATCCTGTAACCATTGCTTCAGCGTACTGATTATTTAAGTATACATCTTCACTATACGATTCCATGACCCTTCCCCATCTAGCATCATGCACCATGTCTACCATTGGAGAAAAAGTAACATGTATTCCACTTACTGCTGCTTCTTTTGCAGAAATTTGAGCTGTTTCCTTTACTAATTTAAAGTCATACGAACATCCTAATGCTAAAGGGATAGGAAAAACTGTTTTATACCCATTAATTATATCCGCCATAAATAATAGCGGAATTTTATGTCTACTTTTTTCAATATATTCTTTTTGTATTGTTTTTATTTGTTTAGCATTTACTGAATTTAAAATAGATCCTGTATAAGGAATCATTTCTTCTTTGATTCCTATTGAAGATATTGGTCCAGTATGAACTGTATCACTTTCATTTAAGAAATCTGGATTTAACTGCACTAGTTGTCCTATTTTTTCTTCTAATGTCAATGAATTAAACAACTCTAACAATTTATCTTTCTTCATTAATTTCACCTAATCCATTATTTTTTATGACTGACTGATAGTAATAAAAACTGTCTTTTTTTATTCTTTGACAATTTTTTATATTAAAGTTATCTCTATCTACAAAAACTAAACCGTATCGTTTATCAAAACCTTGAGATGAAGATAAAATATCTATAAAACTCCAATGTTGATAACCTATTAAATCAACACCTTCATCAATAGCATTTTGCATTTGTTTTATATGATCATGTAAGTAGTCAATTCGTTTTTGATCATGAACTTTTCCATCTTCAACAGTTTCTAATTCACTCCAGCCATTTTCACAAATCATAATAGGTTTTTTAAATCGTGCATAACATTCTTTTAAAGCCATTTTTAATGCTTTAGGATCATAACTCCAATCCCAATGTCCATACTCCAAATACGGATTCTTTTTAATATCAAGTTCCACTCCAATATTGAATCCACTTTTACTATTTGATATTCCAACAGTTTGCGTACAATACCAATTAACCCCTAAATAATCAGCAGTTCCTGATTTTAAGATTTGTTCATCTTCTTTAAACATTTGTGGTACTGTATTTCCTTTACGCCATTTATTCATTACCAATGGACTAATAATCCCATAAACATATGTCTCCATCGGAGCAAAAGCCATCATATCTTGCATATCATAAGCTAAAGCTACATCATCTGGATGACAAGTTTCTGCATATAATGTTGGATAAGAGACACAAGGACCGATAAGTGCCTGAGGACACATTTCATGACAGGCAATTATAGCTTTTGCACTAGCTAAATACATATTGTAATTGCATTGCACTAATTTTTCACTTAATTTTGGATCTTCTTTATTTAGACCTAACATGTCATGCATCATTGCCATAACATTTTGTTCATTAATTGTTAACCAATATTTGACACGATTTCCAAATAGTTTGAAACATGTTCGACAATATCTTTCAAATGCATCAATGCATTTTCTAGAAACAAAACCTTCATACTTTTCAATTAGTTTCCATGGAATATCAAAATGCAATAAAGTAACAATAGGCTCAATATGATTATCATTTAACAAAACTAATAATTTTTGATAATATTCTATTCCTTTTTCATTTAATTCTCCATCGCCATCAGGATATAATCTAGCCCAACTTATTGAAAAACGATATGATTTTATTCCTAATTCCTTCATTAAGGAAACATCTTCTTCTAAATGATGATATCCATCACTAGCAACTGAACTATCGGCCTGTATTTTATTTTTTTTCTTACATCTTTCATCCGCAACAGTCCAGCCCTTACCATCTTCTAAATAAGCTCCTTCATATTGAAAGGCACTTGTAGCTACTCCCCATAAAAATTCATTTGAAAAACTCATAATATTATTCTCCTGCCATTTCTTCTTTTAAAGCTTCGTTATCTGCCATTTTAAAGAATGGATAATAAATAATAGTATTTACTGCTACTAAGATTAAAACTAAAACTAATAATGCAATTCCTCCTGACAAGAAATACTTAACAAAAACTGGAGTAGTCCAAGGCAATAATTCCATCATTGGATTATATGTAAATGGAACAACACTTAAATAGATCCAAGCTATAATCCCTGAAATAACACAATTTACTGTCATAGGAATAAAGAAAAATGGATTTAATATAATAGGCATACCAAAAATCAATGGTTCATTTATATTAAAAATATGAGGTACTAACGCTAATTTGAACATTTGTTTATATCGTTTAGATTTAGCACTAATCATAGAAATCAATAACCCTAAAGTATTCCCATTTCCGCCAATTCCAGCAATTAGATATACTAATAAAGGTGAAACATATAACATTTCTTTTCCATTTCCAAACTTATCAATGTTATCTAACATCATCATGTAAAGTACACTACTAACAGGTCCTTGAATTGTTTGTGGATGAATACCAAACCACCAGAAAACATTACTAACAAATAATACAAATATTAAAGCTGGAATAGAAGTACCAATAGCTAATAATGGTTTTGAGACAATCTTTGAAACAAAATCCGCAGCATTTTTAAATTCAGTAAATGAGAATCCAACACGAACAATAAATAATAAACCAAAAATAATCATTGCCACAAAAATTGGTTCTAACGATTCACTTACCATTGGTGGTACTGAACTTGGCATTTTAAAAGTGACATTTTTTTCACATAAATAACAATATAAATGTCCAACACATATTGAAATAATTAAAGCTAAAACAATTCCTGATGACCCCATATAACTTATAGGCAATGCTGAAACTGTTTCCTTACCTGCTTGAACAGTTTGTGGAATCAATAAAACAAATCCTGCTAATGAAATAAAGCCAGCTGTAATACCACTTTGATTTCTATTATTAGCAAAATTATAAGCAATAGCAAACACTACATAAATTGAAATAATACTTGTACTTGCAGTAAGTGCTGCATTAATAGAGTCCATTAACCCAACATCTGTTAGCCAATCTGTAAACCCTGTAATCGGTAAATTACCGATAATAGAAAATACTACCAATCCTAATGTAATAGGCATTAATTTAACAAATCCAGCTGACACAGCTTTTAAAGATTGATTATCGCTTAACTTTTGTGCCATAGGATTAACTATTTTTTGTAATCCTTTTTCTAACTTTTCAAACATTCTCTTTTCCTCCTCTGTTTTGATTACAAAAATTATTATAAAAGTAATATTGATAGTTATTTGTATATATTATATTATTTTGGTATAAATTATACTAAATATCAAAAAAATGGAGAAATTACAAATGGCCACTTTACAAACACTCATTAATAATATTGATTACTTTTATGAAATCACAAAAATCCCCATGTTTATTCTTAATAAAAATAAGATTATTGATCACTATCCTCAATTCTTTTTTCACTTACCAAAAGATTGTTTTAAATATCTTATTAATTCATCTATGACTAGATGGGGAAAAGTAGGTATACTTTCTTCCAAATCAGATATTACATTTTTCATCATTTACGAAGAATATACTATTTGTTTTGGACCGATGTTATGCGATTCCCTTCATCGTTATCAATCTCCAAAAGAAATCGTTTTTTTTAATCATTTAATAAAGAAACCGTCTATTAATGATATATTGAAAAAATGCATTAGCTTTGATAATCAAAAATTCACTTATATTCAACTCATCTATCAGTTTTTATTTAATGACTATTTAAGTATCGAAGATATGCGATGTATATTACACGATAATAAAAAAAGCGAAGCAGAAGAAAAAGTAAAAGAAATCATTATCACTAAACGAGATTATACAAATAAAATTTATACTTATTTAGAAGAGCGGAAATTTTTAAAGTATATTGAAGAGGGCGAAAGTATGTCCGCTAGAAGTTTTGGTATTAATTTTATACATAGTGAATCTGAGGCGTTGTCAGACGATCAACTTCAATCAATGAAATATAAAGTTGTAGCAACAATTACACTCATGACAAGACAAGTAATATTTGCAAATGTTCCATTAGAAGATGCATATGGGACAAGTGATATCTATATAAGAAAAGTAGATTCCGCCACTTCATCACAAAGATTAAACGAAGTATTTATGCATAGTATTATTGATTTTTGTGCTTTGGTTAAAAAAAATAAAAAGGCAAATTATCCCTTTTGGATCAGAAACTGCATTGAATATATCAATCAAAATTTGCATAAAAATTTGTCTCTTCTCGATATTTCCAATGAATTACAAATGAACCCTGCGTATATATCTAATCAATTCAAAAAAATCGTTGGTATATCTTTAAGAGATTATATTAATAAAAGAAAAGTTGAAGAAGCTAAATTTTTAATACAATGTACAAATGTGTCATTATTAGAAATCTCTACAACTCTATCTTTTGCAGATCAAAGTCATTTCAGTAAAGTTTTTAAAAAATATACTGATATTTCACCAAATCAGTACAAAAACAAATTAAAAAAATAGCAGGAGATTTTTATATCTCCTGCTTTACTTATTCATTCTAGCCTTTCTATCTGCAATAATATCCGATATATCGAAAGGAATTTCATCATCCTCTTGTTCATAAACATTTAAAAAAGGAACATCTTCAACTGTCCTTAAAGGAAACTCAGATTTAGCCGTAACATCCTTTAAATCACATTCAATCACACCAATATAAATACCAGGCACAACCTTTCTTTCACTTAAAGGTTTAATCTCACGATGATTACATGTATAAAGAAAATTGTGTCCCTTTTCCCAAGTTTCAGGATCATCTTTATAATCTAACATCTTCATCTTTCCTTTAGCGATAACACTACGATAATCATGATAATGCCCTTTATATTTCTTATCAGGAAAATCATTAAAAATACTAAACTCAACACATACGCGAGGATCTTTCTTTAATAAATCAACCTTTTTTCCTACCTTCATAAAATGAGTATAAATATTTAAATGTGTATCTGTCATTTCAAAACCAAAATTAGTTGGAACAACATAAGGATACCCATCTTCATCATTCATACCAATATTTGCAATATTCATTTCCTTCAACATTGCTTCTATTAATTTATGATCTACTACTTCTCTTTCAAATCTACGCATTTTTTCCACTTCATTTACACTATACTTCCTTTTTCTCTTTTTTCAAAACTCTTTCAGTTTTTGAAAAATATCTTATAATGTTTTTGAGGTGGCTTATGAATTCATTAAAAATACAAATTAAACCTTTTTGTAAAAATAATCCTTTTCATCTAAAAGATGATCAAATACATATCCTATCTACCAATAAAAATGAAGAAGAAATAAAACAGCTTCTCTTACAAATGAATTATGAAAATTATTCAATTTTCATTCAACTTGAATTAGAAAACTATAACTATGGTTATCTCTTTATAGATCATAAAGAATATGAACTTTATTATTATAATGATTTTGATGATTATGAAGATGAAATTGAATTTGCCAGTAAAAACTGGATAAAAATGATAAAAAATAAATAAAAAAGAAGAAAAAAATGTTTTTTTTGCAGATATATATAATGAGGTGATATTATATGTACTACAAAAAACATTTAAAAATAGGAGGACTTCCATAAATGCCTTCTATTCAAAAACAAATTTCTTTAATATTTAACAAGAAAAAACAACAAATATTTGTTGATTATTTTACTTATCAACGAATACGAACCCAGGTTTTTAATTACCCTAAAAAGTATCAAAATAATTTTACTTATTATATTGATTTAGATAATAATTTATATGAAATTACAGTTGAAAATCATGAGCCTATCATTCATAATAAAATTACAAATTATGAATCAATACTTGATGCTTTAGAAATTAAATTTCATAAAGGAGGACCAAAATGAGCTTCTTCAATCAAACAGAAGATACTATCATTGATATACTTAATTCTAAAAATATTGATCGTATTTCAATGGCTGGCATCATCGGAACTTTAAGACAAGAGAACTTAAGTGAAAATTCATTTTTAAACTTTATTAGAAACAAAGAAAATCTTTCTATTGAGGACTGTACTGAACAAATATGGCATATGAGAGGATATTAAAAAACAAGCTTATGAGGCTTGTTTTTTAATCTATACGGTTTTACTATTTTTAATAATCTATATCATTTTCTAAATCATTTCCTTGAGATTGAATAACTTTTTTATACCAATAAAATGATTTTTTAGGATAACGTTTTAATTCTTTTAAATCTTCAAAATCACGATCTACATAAACAAATCCATATCTTTTTCTAATTTCTTTATGACTACTTAAAAAATCAATAGGACTCCATGCAAGATATCCCATTAAATCTACACCATCATGTTCAACAGCAGTTTTAATAGCTTGGATATGTTTTTGATAATATGAAATACGTTCATCATCATAAACCTTACCATCTTTGAGTGTTTCATCTATTCCAATACCATTTTCAACAATAAAGAGTGGTTTATGATAACGATGATAAAAATCAATAAGGGAGTATCTTAATCCTTCAGCATCTATTTGCCATCCCCATTCGTTAGCTTTATAATATGGATTTTTTAAAGCTCTTTGATCAAAAATAAGCGCATCTTCTAATTCATTTTGATCTTTTATATCTTCAAAAGAAGATATAACATTACTACGATAATACGAAAAAGCAAGATAATCTATTTTCTTTGATGCACCTTTAATTATATCTTTTTCTCCTTGAGAAATATTCAATTCAATATTTCTATTTTTAGCATATTGCATAAAATATGCAGGAAATTCACCATTACACATTGTGTCATAAACAAAATAATTATGCATCTTATTTTTAAAATCAGCTGCCATTACATCTTCTGCTTTACAAGTAAGTGGATAAAATGGTGTATGTCCTATCATTCCTCCAACTTGTGCTTGTGGATCAACACGTTTGATGACTTCAACAGCTCTTGCATGAGCAACTTGTACATTGACATTTAATTGTATATACATTTCTTGTTTACTCATACCTTCTGGTAATCTAGCACCAGCTACCAAATCTGGCATGTGGGCTGCTAAATTAATTTCATTATATGTAATATAATACTTAACTTTACCTTTAAATCTTTCTACAATACTTTCTACATGTCTAGCATAAAATTCAATAACTTCTTTATTCATAAAACCATTATAATGATTTAATAAATAATCTGGCATATCAAAATGAACGAGTGATACAACTGGTTCAATCCCTTTTTCTAATAAATAATCAACCATCTTATCATAAAAATCTAATCCTTTTTCATTTGGTTTTTCTTCATTTCCCAATGGATGAATTCTCGACCAAACAACAGAAAATCGATATGCTTTAAATCCCATTTCTGCCATATAATCAATATCTTCTTTCCAATGATGGTAATGATCCGTTGCTACATCTGTTGTACAAAACATAGGTTTAATTCCTGGTTCTGGAGTTACGACTAAAGTATCATAGACATTCAAACCTTTACCATCTTCTAAATAACCACCTTCAGCTTGAACGTTACTTAAAGCGCCTCCCCATAAAAATTCTTTTTTCATACAATTCTCCTTACTTTGTTGTCATCATAATCATCATTTGACCATCAAGTTCAATTGATGTATTTGTAGGAATCAAAAAATTATCTCCTACTTTAACGTCATATTCGTCTACTTTTCCACTACCTTTTACAACTGTAGCAAGTTGATAATTATCGCATTTATATTGACATTTACCAATAACTAATAATTGAGAAACAGTAAATGAATCATTTGAAATAAATATTGTTTCTTTCATATTTTCATGAACTTTAACAACTGGATGAACATCATTTTTATCAATATCTTTATCAAAAGATAAACAATCAATAGCTTGTTTCAAATGTAATTCTCTTTCATTTCCATCTTTATCTTTTCTATGATAATCATAAAAACGATACGTTACATCTGTAGATTGTTGAATTTCATAAACAACATTCCCTTTACCCATAGCATGTAGACAACCTGCTGGTAAATAAACAAAATCTCCATCAGCTACAGGATATTTTTTATAAATATCATCCCATTTATCTTGATTGATCATTTCTTGAAGCTCTTCTTTATTCTTTGTCTTTTGTCCATAGACAATAGAAGCACCTGGATCTGATTCAATAAAAAACCACGCTTCATTCTTTCCTCGTTTATAACCAATTTTTTGAGCATGTTCATCATCAGGATGAACTTGAATACTCAAATCATCTTCTGGTCCAACTAAAGAAATAATTACTGGGAAATCCTCACCTGGATGTCCAAATAATTCTTGATGTTTTTCCCATAATTCTTTTAGAGTTTTTCCTTTAAATCCACCATTTATACAAACAGTAGATAAGCCTTCACCATCTTGAGCACTAAAAGACCATGATTGACCTATTCCTTCAGGAAAATCATCATACCCAAAGAAATCTCTTACTTTTGTATGACCCCAAATAGCTGGTCTAGGAATCGCTTTAAAAAATAAAACACCCATTTTATCTTCACTCCTTTAAAAAAGGCATATTCCGCCTAATAAGTAAACAAAGCGAACATGCCCATAATTGTTACAAATACAGATAAAACATTAACCATTGATACAACATTTGATTTAATCCTAAATCCATATTTACTAAATATTAAATTATTCACTTGTTTCGCTTTTGTCACATGATAATCGCCCAATAAAGCAAATATAACAACTGCTATTCTCATAGGTAAACTTGTTCCAATACCACTACCTAATAAATTCCATGGGAACATCGCTAAAACAATTGCTACAACAGTTGCAAATAACGAAGCTGCAATATAAGGATTCTTTTCATCCTTATGTTTCATCATACGTTCTTGTTCTTTATTAGATTGTGCCTGGTTTTTACTTTTCTTTTTATTTTCATTGTATTTTTCGGCATAGCTCACTTGTTTTACTTTAACAACTTCACATCCACAACTATCACAAAACTTTGACGTTTCCTTTATTTCTGCACCACATTTTCTACAATACATAATCTAATTCTCCTACTTTAAAATAATTTGTGAAATATTGACTAACGCAACAAAAATACTTAAAAAAATTGAAATATAAGCATAATTCTTATTTCCTGTTGGTTCATAGCCTTTCTTTTGATCATCTTTATCAACTTTTAAAGACATCACACCACAAACCAAAGCTCCTGCATAAAGCAATGAACTTATGATGTATGGAAGTTTAACATTTCCACCAACAGCATTAACAACTGTTCCTCCAACAAAGTCTAACCCTATTAAAGCTATAAAAAAGAGGAGGATACCTAGTTTTGCAAAAGAATTTTCTCTTGGATTTTTCTTTAATTTTTTAGATTCTTTAATCTCTTTTTTTTCTCCGTTAAGTTCTTTCCCACAATGATAACAAAACATAGAATCTTGTGGTATTTCTTTATGACAATATGGACATTCCATAACTAGTTCCTCCTTTTATAAAAAGAAGGCATAAGGCCAATTGGCTCTTAGCCTTCTTAAACTCTATTCAATTATTTAATTAAGCAGCTCCACCATTCATTTTAGCAACTTCTGCTTTTTCATATGATTTCCAGAATGGATAGAAAATAACCATACCAATTGCAAAGTTGATGAATACGACAACAGCGCCACCGATTGACCCACCTGCAGCTAAGTAACCTAAAATTGGTGATGGTGTAGCCCAAGGTAAGTTCATATACATTTTACCAACAAATCCAATACTTGTTAACCAATAAGTAAACGCACCTGTAAGTGTATGAGTTAAAATAAATGGAACCAATAAGAAACCATTCATAACTACTGGTAAACCAAACATAATTGGTTCAATGATACAGAATACTGCTGGTGGTAAACAAATTGTAGCTAATGGTTTTAAATGAGGTAATTTCTTACTTGACATAAACATATAAACTAAGATTGGCCAACAAGATGAAACCCATTGAGATAAACGACATAAGTTTGGTGTCCAAACATATGGTAAATCTTTTACTGCTGTACCTGCCATGAAAGCAGTGTTGTTATCAGCAATCCATTGATTTGTAAATACGTTAGTAACAGCACCTGTAATATTATCACCATGTAAACCACAAATCCATAATAATGCTGATAAGAATTGTTGTAATGTGTAAATAAAGATATTATCTGCAGCACCTAATACAGGTAATAACATTTGTCCAACTAATTCTGGAATGTTTAAACCAGCTAATGTTCTAATTCCCCAACATACTAATGTAATGAAGAAATATGGAATAATTGCTGAGAAACTATCAGAGATTGCTGGTGGTACAGAATCTGGTAATTTAATAACAATATGTTTTTTATAACAAATATCAATAATATTAATTGCGATAGCACCTGCGATCATTGCTGTGATTAAACCAGCTCCACCCCAATATGTAGATTCAAAAGCACTTGCTCCTGCTGATAAAGTACCATCTTTAGCAGTAACAACTAATTGTCCAACTGAGTTGTAGTTTAATAACATAAATGCGAAGAACGCACCAACTGCACCAGTTGTTTTACTGAATCCTTTGATTTCTGCATATTCAGCACCAAATGCAATAATAATGTAAACAGCCATAATACCCATTGATAAGCTGTTAACTAGAGCTAAGTCTCCAGCCCAAGGTTTTAAAAATGGAATTAAAGCGTGTGTAGTTAATCCACCATCAGAGCAGAATAAATAAACAACTAAGAATAATGAACCAACCATAGTGACTGGTAATGCTGCAACCATCCCATTAACAATACCACGAACAAATGGAATTTGCCCGAATTTTGTCATTGGTCCAGCAATTACGTCAACTTTTTCTAGAATTTTGTCCATCATGGACTTCTTTTCTGTAGACATATTTTTCTTCCCCTTTCTTAAGAAAACCTCCTAAATGTAAACGTTTTCCCTTTGCCTACTTATATACTATACTGAATTATTTTCTTTTTCGATATAAACGATTGTCATAATATATGACACTTTTTTTACAAAATTCTCTAAAACCTTTATATTACTTGAATTTTAAGAAATTAGCTTGCAAAAAATCACTTGAGAAAACGTTTACATTTGTATATAATTTGTTTAGGTGGTGATAAAATGCAACTCAAAAAGAATGAAATTAAAATTATTCAGCTCTTATTAGCTTCAGATAACTATATCTCTAGTTATGAAATTGCTAATTCAACTGGCATTTCTAGAAGACGAGTGAGAGACGAAATGAAGATTGTTAAAGATATTCTTGCAACTCTTCATTTAAATTTATTATCTAAACCTTCTCAAGGTTACTATATCGAAGGAAAGTCATCGCAAGATTTAACTGAATTACAAAGTATTATTAATAAAAATGAACGTGATGATGATTCTTTAATTCCATCTTTACCTGATGAACGATCTAATTACATTCTAGGGCGTCTCATTAATAGTAGAGAATTTATTAAATTGGAAACACTTGCTGATGAATTACTTGTCTCAAGAGCCACAATTGCGAATGATTTAGTTTCAATAAAAAATGAATTTAAAAAATATGGTTTAAAATTTAACCAAAAACCTAATTATGGAATTTATATCAGTGGTCCGGAAACAGGGAAAAGAAAATGTTTAGTAGACAATATTTTTAAAAACCTAAATATTTCTGATATGTACTTTGATTTTTTAGATACTTATTTTAATTCGCCTGATTATGAAATCATTCAAATTTTAAGAGAATATGCTATATCTATCAGTGATATTAGTTTAATAGATTTCTTAATTAGTTTTTCAATTAGTGCAGCACGTATTTCTTGTGGATATTTAATTGGACATCAAACAGAAGGTTTTGAAGATTACCAAAATAGAACAGAGTATTTTGTCGCAAAAAAACTTGCATTATATGCAAAAGAACATTTTGATGTAGAATTTGACGAATATGAAATTCAAAATATCACGATTCAACTGATTTGTAAGAGAGCTACAAAAGGACTTACTTTTATTTATAATCAAGATATTATTGATTTACAAAACGAAATACTTGATAAAATAAAGAAACAAACTTTAATTACTTTTGATGATGAACATTTTAATAAAGTTTTTCCATTATATTTAAACTATACTTTAATACGACAAAAATATGGTGAAAAAATACGTACACCCTTATATGAAGATATTCAATACGATTATCCTCTATCTTATTATCTTGCTCAAATTGTTTCTCAAGTAATAAAAAAACATACAAAGATTCCTCTTTCTAGAAGTGAAATCACTAATTTCACTATTCTATTTAACAATACAATTAATAATAAAAAATATAGTCAAAAAAAGGTTTTACTCATTAACTGTATGAGTGAGTCTATCAAAACGTTTATTAATCATTTTATCGAAAAAGAACTCTATGACCAATTAGTAATCACTAAATCCATTCATTATTATGAAATAGAAGAAGAAAACTTAGACCAATACGATTTAATCTTATCAACAGCACCAATTCATCGCCAATTACCAATTCCTGTAATCAGCGTAAATTATATTATGTCTCAAGATGATATTATTCGTATTAAGAGTTATTTATCTTATCTATTTAATGATGAACAAATGTTGTATTATTTTCATCCAAGTTTCTATAAAACACATGTTCCAGTTAAAACACTTAAAGGTCTGGCAACAAGTTTTTATCAATCTATAAAAAGTGTATATCGTCTTAATGATTCTAAAAAGAATGATATGATGAATAAAAACATTTGTTCAGTACATACCTTTGAAAATCAAATCGGTTTATTAAGACTTTCTCGTCCTTTAAACTCTAATAATATTATTTCAATCATTGTTTTAGAAGAACCTATGAAAGTTGAAAATCAAACATTTAATATAGCCATACTATTCTCTTGTGCTGATAATCAAAATGTCATGTATAATACACTATTTTCAACTTTAAAGAACATTTCTGAAAATAAAGAAGATTTAGATAAACTCATTTCACATATTCCTTATACAGAATTTTTATCAATTCTTTTAAAAAATAAATAAATTGTAGAATATTAAAAACAAGCTCAAATCGAGCTTGTTTTTAATCTAAATCCTTTCCATCGGATTTAATACATTTTTGATACCAATAGAATGAATCTTTTTTACTTCTATGTAAATCTCCTTTACCTTCATCATCCATATCTACATAAATAAATCCATATCGTTTATCCATTTGTCCTGTTGTAAATGATACTAAATCAATTGGTGCCCAAGAAGTATATCCAAAAATATTAACGCCTTCTTCTCTGGCTTTCATTAAACTCTTAATATGACTGCGATGATAATCTATACGATAAGTATCATGAATAGAACCATCTTCTTCTACTTTATCATAAGCTCCTAAACCATTTTCCACATCAAAAATAGGTACTTGATAACGGTCATTTAAGACATGTAAGAAATATTCATATCCTGTAGGATCAATTTGCCATCCCCAATCAGATGCTGTTAAATATGGATTCTTTAAGTTAGCAGAAGTTCCAGCCCCACCTAATGCTTCTCCTTCATCTTTATGAGTTGTTACAACATTAGACATATAGTAAGAATAGGCTAAGAAATCAGATTTTCCTTCCATTAAATCTTTTTTATCTTCTTCACTGATATTTAAAGTGACATTATTTTCTTTCCAAATACGTTTAGCATAAGATGGATAATACCCTCTTACCATTGTATCTGCACAATAAGCAAATTTATTTTGGAATTCTTTATAATTTGCAATAACATCTTTAGGATCACAAGTATATGGATAACTACAGAATCCTGCTATCATACATCCTACTGAAATATTTTTATCAATTTCATGCGCTACTTTAACTGCTTTTGCTGCTGCTACCATTTGATTATGTAATTCTTCAAAAGCTACTTGTTTTCCTTCTTTAACATCAAAATGTAATAAGATATTAATTTCATTGAATGTTAACCATTTATCAACTAAATCTTTATATTCTGTAAAACATACTCTCGCAAATTCAACAAATTGATGAATCATTTCTCTATTTGTCCAATCTCCATATGTTTCTTCTAAATAAACAGGTTCATCGTATTTATATAAAGTAATGACAGGATCTATTCCATATTTACGGCATTCTTTAAAAACATTACGATAGAATTCTACACCTTCTTGATTAACTCCACCTTCTACTCCATGAGGATAAATTCTTGCCCATGAAATAGTCGTATTAAATGTTGTAAAACCAAGTTCAGCAAATAAAGCGATATCTTCTTTATAGCGATGATAAAAGTCAATACCAACATGATTTGTATAACGAATATCATCAAATAATTGATATTTAGCTCCTTGAGGCAAATGATCAAATTGTCTCATTTTACCTCTTGTTCCATCTGCATTTATATAATGGATCCAACGTCTATCTGTTGTTGAACCAGGATCTCCAAAATCTACTTGAACAGGACTTTTTCCACCTTCGTCCCATCCTCCTTCACATTGAGCAGCACTAATTGAACCACCCCATAAAAACTTATCTGGTATTGTCATCTTTATTCCTCCTATAAATGTTTGATTTGAATCATTTTTCCTTTTAATCCTGGATAATCTCCAGCTTGTACTTTTTCTACATTATCTTTATGTGCTATAAACCATTTATTCTTTTTCTTTAATATTCCTTGTCTTGAACAAGCATCTCCAGTACCTCTTAACAATAAACAAATCGTTTTAAAAGAGTCTATTACTGTAATTGGTGTATAGTGAAGTGTTGTAGCATAAAGTTCTACAACTGTTCCTTGTGGTACATAAAAGAGTTCACATTTTTCAATATCATAGTCATTTTCTACCATGTCTTGTCTTTTTCCGACAGCTAAAATATAGTCTGTTACCGCAATAATTGTTTCACTACATTGATGATATTCTAATCCATTTAATACATCATTTTTTCCAGTTACAACGCCTGCCATAACATCTAAATACCCATAGATATCTTTCATTAATTCTTGAATACATGGTATATCTTCTAATTCTTTGATACTTGTATCATATGCATTTATATTTTGATATGTTTGTGCAAAATTGATTGCTTCTTGGACGTCTTGTTTAATAACTCTTCCATAGTCTTTAAAATTTTCATTTAATTCTTGGATTTGATAATCTGGATTAATAAGTTGAATCTTTTCTAACATTAATCTAAATCCTCCCCATTAGAAGCAATGACTTTCTTATACCAATAGAAAGAATCTTTTCTTGAACGATGTAAATCACCATTTCCCTCATCATCCATATCTACATAAATAAAGCCATACTTTTTATCCATTTGTCCAGTTCCTGCTGAAACTAAATCAATACATCCCCATGTTGTATAACCAAATAGATTAACTCCTTCTTCTACTGCCTTTTTCATTTCTTTTATATGTTCTCTATGATATTCAATTCTTGCTGGATCATGACAAATTCCGTCTTCTCCTTCTTTTTCTATTAAACCAATGCCATTTTCTACATCAAACATAGGTGCATTATATCGATCATTAATTAGATGCATCATATGTCTAAATCCGACTGGATCAATTTGCCATCCCCAAGCATTTGCTTTTAAATATGGATTTTTTACTGTTCCTAAAATATTTCCTCCTGTATGATTATCATCATCTATTTTATGTGTTGTTACAATACCTGAAGAATAATAAGAGAAACCAATAAAATCAGATTTACCATTCATTAAATCTTCCTTATCTTGCTTAGTTACTTCTAGTGTAACATCATATTCTTCCCATATTCTTTTCGCAAATGGTGGATAATATCCTCTCATTTGTGTATCAGCACTATAACAGAAGAAGTCTTGGAATTTTCTATAACGTTCCATCGCATCCAATGGATCTGGTGTTAATGGATATGCCATATTTGTACATAACATACATCCTACCTTTAAATTTGGATCAATTTCATGTGCAACAATTGTTGCTCTAGCTGCAGCTACTAATTGATTATGTAAATAAATGAGATTTCTTTGATTTCTTTCAGTTTTTTGTCCATCCATAGGCATGATGATATTAATTTCATTAAATGTCATCCATTTATTAACATAGTCCTTATATTCACTAAAGCATACTCTAGCAAATTCAACAAATTCATCAATCATTGCTCGATTACGCCATCCGCCATGTTGTTCTAATAATGAAACTGGCTCATCATATTTATATAAAGTAATGACTGGGTCCATTCCATACTCTTTAGCTGTTTTAAAAACATCTCGATAGAATTCTACACCTTCTTGATTAACTCCTCCTTTAATTCCATGAGGATAGATTCTTGCCCATGAAATAGAAGTATTGAATGTTGTATACCCCATTTCTTTAAATAAAGCTAAATCTTCTTTATAACGGTGATAAAAATCACTTGCTACATGATTTGTATAATGTAAATCATCGAAAAATGCAAACTTACATCCTTCTTCTAGTTCATCTACTGCTTCCAAATTTCTATGAGCTCTTTGTCCATTCTTATCTAAATACCAAATTTGTCTTCTTTCTTTAGTAGATCCTGCAGTACAGTAGTCTACTAGTACAGGTGATTTTCCTCCTTCGTTCCAACCACCTTCTATTTGTGCAGCACTAATTGAGCCACCCCATAAAAATCCTTTTGGAAATCCCATTTTCTATTCCTCCTAATCTATATCTTTTCCATTTGAAGTATATACTTTCTTACAATATTCAAATGAATCTTTCTTATATCGTTTATATGTTCCATTACCAAAATCATCTACATCAACATAAATAAATCCATAGCGTTTTCTAATTTCACCTGTTCCAGCAGAGACAAGATCAATGCATCCCCACCATGTGTATCCCATTAAGTCTACACCTTCATCAATGGCTTCACTCATTGCTTTGACATGTTCTCTCATATAATCAATACGATATTGATCATGTACGGTTCCATCTTCTTCTAATGTATCAAATGCTCCTAATCCATTTTCACAATTCATGAGAGGTATTTGATATCTGTCATAAATTTCATGCAGAAAGAATTTTAATCCTTTTGGATCAATTGCCCATCCCCAGTCGGATTCTTTTAAATATAGGTTTTTCTTTCCCATGAAATTTAAGTTTCCTGTTGCTTCTTGACCATCTACATGAGTAGTTACACAGTTAGAAAAATAATAAGAGAATTCAAAGAAGTCTACAGTACCTTCTTTTAATGCTTTCGTATCTTCTTCTGTAATATCTAAAGTAATATTCAATTCTTTCCATAAATGTTTAGCATAGCTTGGATAATATCCTCTTGCAAAAACATCTCCTGCATACCAAAAATTCTTTTGCATTTCTCTTTGATTAGCAAGTTCATCTTCTGGATCACATGTTAATGCATGTGTGAAAATACCTGCTTGCATACATCCGATTTTTTTATTTGGATAATTATCATGTAAGTATTTAACTACTTTTGCACTTGCTACTAATTGGTTATGTAATACTTGATATTGTCTTTGTACTTCTTTTTGATTGTTTGAATCCAAGATAGAGAATTGAGCAGCATTGATTTCGTTGAATGTTGACCAATAAGTAACTTCTTGGAATTCATCAATAGATGCTTTCCCAAATTCAACAAATTCTTCTATTAAAAATCTATTCTTCCAGCCACCTAATTCTTCAATATAGAAAGCTGGCATATCATATTTATATAAATGAACTAGTGGTTCAATACCATATTTTAAACATTCTTTAAACACATTATGATAGAATTCTACACCTTCTGGATTAATTCCTTCTTTAATCCCCTTAGGAAAGATTCTTGCCCATGACAATGTCATATTAAATGCTTTGAATCCCAACTCAGCAAACATTGCAATATCTTCTTTATAATGATGATAGAAATCTGTTGCCTTATGATTTGGATAAAATTCATCAGGATTGATTGCTAATTTAGCCCCTTCTGGTAAATTGCAGTTTTCAATCATTGCTGGTCTTTTACCATAAGTTCCATCTGGCATAATATAAGTTGCCATACGTGGTTCATTCACATTTCCTCCTGTATGATAATCTGTCATATTAGGAGATTTACCTCCTTCATCCCAACCACCTTCACATTGGTTAGCACTAATATCTCCACCCCATAAAAAACCTTTTGGAAAACACATTTTTTATTCCTCCTTAATTTTCAATATATTATTTGAAATATCTATTTTTTGTTAATAAGTGAGATAAGTATTGTGATGTAAACGTTTTCCCAATCTTTAATCATATACTATAATGAATAATCTATTTTTTCTACATAAATACTTGGCATAATATGTGCCATTTTTATTCTTTGTTCAATATATCTATAGCCACTTTTACTGATGAAACCGTATACCTCGTTTGTTGTTGAATATCTTTAGGAGATGTCTTAAAAGTAAATGATTGATTTACAACTTTAAACATTTCTAAATCATTATAACTATCTCCTATTCCTGCTGTTTCATCGCTTATTAACTTTGTTATTTCTAATATTCCATTTCCTTTACTACACCCTCTTTTAACAACATCTATTGCATTTACATTTTGAAATGCGTGTAATGACGGATAATTTTCATTAATTTCCTTTGTGATTTCTTTTGCTCGTGTTGATTCAATTAATGAAAAACTATATATTTTCCTATTTTTAAATTCATCAATTGAATCAAATTGTTTAATATAACTTGGTGCATCATTTGGAAAATATTTAAAGTATAAATATTTTTCATCTAGACAATGTGGCCCTATAATCGTTTCATTTTCATATTTTTGACATACTTCTTTAACAAGTTCAAAAGGAATTTCTTGTGCATAAATAACTTGATAATCCTTATCTAAAACAAGACCTCCAGTACACAACACATAATAATCTGGAATAATTTTACCTTTCATTAATGCATTTACCCCACCTAGTGGTCTACCTGTACACAAAGCAAATTTATTTCCTTTCGATTGAAAAGTTTTTATTGCTTCTATATCCTCTTGATGAAAGCCTTCCTTAAAAAAAAGAGTTCCATCAAAATCACTAAATAGTATTTTATTCATAAGACTCATCTGCTTTGAAATGAACACCTGCATCTATTCTTGCTTTTGTAGCAATATCCATCGCTATCAAGCTTTTTTCCATCATTTCATTTGCTTTATCAAAATCTTTATTTTCTATCATTTTTACAAACTCATTAAATTCATAAATCATTCGATGTGTATCACCTTGTAAATCAAACTCTTCTTCTCTTTGATCATTATATAAAACCTTAAAACCTTTTAAAACATTGGCAGGTGTTTGAATACTGATACATCCTTGATCTCCTTGGATACTTGTCGCAATTGGTGCTTTACAATCTTTTGCACCAATACATACAGCTTTAAAACTTCCATAATCTAAAGTAATAATTCCTGAAGTATCAATATTCTTTTCAATATTGGCCATATAATTTACTTTTAATGGTTTACCAAATAAAGAAACCATTAAATGAATATTATAAATATTTAAATCCATTAAGGCTCCCCCTGATTTTGTATAATCAAAAGCAGGTTGAATAATTCCTTCTTTAAATGCATTATATCTAGATGAATATTGTGAGTAGTTCGCTGTTACAATTTTTATATTTCCTAACTCATTTAACTTTTCTTTTATTTTTAAAACATTAGGTAAATATTGAGTAGAAATTGCTTCAAATAAAAATAAGTGTTTTTCTTTTGCTAATTGACTTAATTCTTCTAGTTCTTCTATTCTAGAGGTAAATGGTTTTTCACAAATAACATGTTTTCCTCTTTCTAATGCTTGTTTACACATTTGATAATGAAGATGATTAGGTGTTGCGATATACATGACATCAATATCTTCATCATTTAATAACTCATCAAAATTTAAATAGGCCTTTTTTACATGATTTTCTTTCGCCATTTGTCTTACTTTATCAATCGATTTTTCCGTAGAAGCAATCGCTTCTAATTCAATACCTTCTACTTCATGAATAAAAGTGAACAAACCACGAACGATCATCCCAGCTCCCACGATACCTAAACGCATGTTATTTAGCCTCCTTTGCAACTTCTGTTGCTTGTTCTAGTATTCTTAATACTTCTAATACTTCTTCATCTGCAACTATCTTTTCTCCATGATTAAAGATTACTTCATATAGATTATCATAGATCATTCCATAATCTTGTATTTCTACTGGTACTTTCTTTGTCACATCTTCTCCATTTTCATCGACATAACATAATGTTCCCCAATATTTTTCTGGTAATGGTTCAAAGCTGATTTCTACTGGTCCTGGTTTTGCCTTCAATGCACTTTGATGTCCTAATTGTGGCATGATGAAGCTTCCTTTTCTTCCATGAACGATAAATCTTGGATATTCTAATTTGACATAGAAGCTTGTTTTTACAATTGCTTTCATCTTTCCATAAAATAAATCGATATCTGAATAGTCATCTGAATTCCCTGGATTATCATAACTTCTACAGTCACATACGACTTTATCTGGTACTCCAAATTCTCCTACGATTTGATCGATTGGATGTACTTGTAATCCATATAGCATTCCTAGTCCTTTTCTATCTGCAATCGATGGTCGATAATAATCATAATGCGATTCGATTTCTAAGAGTTCCCCTAAGACCCCTGTTTCAATGACTTTTCTCACTGTCCTCATATCGGCATCAAATCGTCTGTTTTGATTTGCCATAACTACGACACCTTTTTCTTTAGCTAGATCAAAGACTTCTTTTGCTTCTTCAACTGACATGGCAAATGGTTTTTCACATAGACAGTTCTTTCCATGTTCAATGGCCATCTTTGTATAATATGTATGAAATTGATCTGGTGTATTTACAACGATCAAATTCACTTCTTCATCGTTCATTACTTCATCGATATCACTTGTAAAATTTATATCTGGATACCATGTTTCTCTTTCTTCATCTCCTACACGGTCTTCCATTCTTCGATAGATATATTTGACCTTGATCGTATCCTTTCTTCTTTCTACATATGGTAGATGATATCTACACACACTATTTCCAAATCCAATATAAGCTACTACTAACATTTAAAGTTCTCCTTTCAAGATTTCTTTTATTTTCCCTGTTACTCCTGCTTCATCATTCGAATCAATTACTTGAAAAGCTATCTCTTTAAGTGGTTGAATCGCATTTTTCATAGCATAGCTATAATGAACATTTTGAAATAACTCATAATCATTCATTTGATCACCAAATACTGCACACTCTTCTTTTGTAAGATGTAAAGTATTCATTAAAAAATGTATTCCAAACCCTTTATTGATGGTTTCATGTTGAATATCCACCCATTCATTTCCTGATGTCATAATTTTTAAATGGGCTGGTAATTCTTTTTTGATAAGTTCTACATATTTTTCAACATGATGTTGTGGATCATGTATAGAAAACTTAAGAATCCCTTCTTTAATTTCATGAATATCGTCTATAAATGCATATTCATCATAATGTCGTTCTATTTCTTCTTTAAAAGAAAGATATTGTTGAGGAATGTATGATTTTTCTTTTCCTCCAATGACTGGTATAATTTCTGGATATTGTTTTAAGATGTTATAAATTGTTTGAACATCTTGTTTATCCATAATAAATGAATAAAGCTCTTTTTTACCTTTTGTAATAAATGAACCATTTTCACTAATAAAGTAAAGCTCATCGCTGTAAGGCAAAAATTGATTGTATAAATGATAAAACTGATTCCCACTTGCAATCACAAAATACATTTCTTTTTCTAATACTTTCTGTAAAACTTCAAAAAATTCATTATCAAACTCTTTTTGACTATTCAATAATGTTCCATCCATATCTGTTGCTAGTAAATGAATCATAAGTAACCTCCTTGTCCTCATTATATAAGGAAACGTTTACCCAAATATTCAAAGATAAAAAAAAGAAATCCATTTTCACAAAATTTCTTTTAAACATGAAATTGAATTTCATTATCTTCTAGGTGTGGCCATTTGTGCCCAAGTATAAGCTTTACCTTTTAATGTTACTGACATTTGATAGATGTTTTCTGGCCATGTTCCACCACCAAAACCTCCATCACCAATTGCATGAACATCACAACCTGTTTGTTTCATAAGCAATGTCACTTCTCTAATAGTATCTCGATCTGCAGCTTCAACATTACTATTTAAAAAGCTCATTGCGAGTGCACCTTTTCGATGTGTATATTCAATTAATTCTCTAATTCTTTCTACTGTAATTCCATGTCTTGATCCTGGTGCTGGAAAATCAATAATATCAGCTCCATTTTCAATTAATTGATCAATAATTTCTTTAGCATCATAATCAGCTAATGGATCTCCTAATACTTTTTCTACAACACCATCTTCCCATTTTCCAGCAAAAATCAACATATCTTCACCACAAATCTCTCTGGCTTTTTTTGTCCAACGCACAACATCTTTGATAGATGTTCCACTTCCAGGATTTCCTCCTAATATAATGAAGGAAACACCCCAATCCTTACATTTCTTTAAATTTTCTTCAGTGCAAATCATACCTGCTAAATCATATAAATAATCACTTGTTAAATCTAACCCTTCTTTAGGACAGCCCATATAGATTCCTACCGGTCTTCCACCTACTAAATCTTTTATTCCTTGATAATCAAACCCTTGAAGTCCAGGACATGTTTGTGGATTTCTAAAGTCAAACCCATTTAATAAAACCATATCTCCTCCAAAGGCAAACATTAATTCTGTACTTGTACAATTAGGAAATAAAATAGGATTCTTTAAATAAGTTTGTCCCATTAATACTCTACCTTCTGATTTAAAAATTGCTTCTTTTAATTGTCTTCCATTATATGTGCTTACTTGACTTGCTTTTGCACTAATTAATCTTGTAACATTATCATTTAATTTCATCATAATCATCTCTCCTTGATTAAAGCATAAAAAATATCTTTCTTTTTCTCAACGAATATTTCTTTTTTAGAATCAAATTTCATTTAAAATTCTATCTTATGAAATTCAATTTCATCCTTGTTTAAATAAACGATTATTTTTATAATTAATTTATTAAGGAGGAACTTATAATGATTAAACCAGAATACAAAGAATTAAAAGACTTTCCCATTTCTAATAAAAAAAGTGAAGGTATTCATTACATACCTGCTGATTTTGATAATATAACAATAAGAGCTCTTTATAATATTGAGTATGTAAAACGTGAAATTCCACTTTATCTCAATATTCTTGTTCCCAAAAAACAACTTGAATCTAATGAAAACTATCCATTGCTTGTTTATATTCAAGGAAGTGCTTGGAGAAAACAAAATGTCATCGAACATATTATTCCCTTATCAAATATTGCAAAAAAAGGGTTTGTAGTCGCAATCGTACAATATCGAGATACAAGTATCGCTCCTTTTCCAGCACAAATCGAAGATACTAAAACAGCTATTTCCTTTTTAGTTGAACATCATCAAGATTATCAAATCGATACAAAAAATATCTTTTTAGGTGGGGATTCTTCAGGAGGGCATACAGCTATCATGACTGGAATCACTGCTAATCAAAATATTTTAGAACTTGAAGAATTCAAATATGCTTCATCCATTCAAGGAATATTTGATTTCTATGGACCAACTCTTGTAAGTGAAATGCAAAATGAACCATCTATACAAGACCATGTAACTCCGACAAGTCCAGAAGGTTTATTGCTTGGTGGTGTCAATGTTTTAGAACACAAACAAGAAGCCTATCAAGCTTCTCCGTTACCATATATTAAAAAGGATGTTAGCACACCACCTATCTTAATGATTCATGGTAACAAAGATCGTCTTGTTCCTTTTGGTCAAAGTGTTCTATTATATAACACTTTAAAAGAAAATAACAAAGATGTTACTTTCTATTGTGTAGAAAATGCAGATCATGGTGGTGCCGCTTTTTGGAATAACCAAGTATTAGAAATCACGTATCAATTTTTAAAAGAACATATAAAAAAATAGCTCAAACGAGCTATTTTTCACCAAAAGAGAAAACGTTATCTCATTTTGCTAAAACATGTTATTATAGAGTTATAATAATGGAATCCCATAGAAGGAGTGTGCTACTAATGATTCAAGATTTAATTGAAAATGTTAAATTAACACCACAAGAACAAAATATTGTTAATTATATAGATCATCACCCTAAAGAAGTAATGACTTTAAATGCGAAAGAATTATCAGAAAAGATTTTTGTTAGTCCACCTACTATGAATCGTTTTATTAAAAAGTTAGGATTTTCTGGATATTTTGATTTTCAGCTTACCTTTATTCAAGAACAAAATATGGCAGCTGAAACAAAACATAAAAGAATTACAAAGGATAGTCATGTAAGTGAAATCTTAGATACATTGCCTCTTATTTATCAACATGTTTTCACCGAAACACAAAAACTAACAAAAACAGATACTTTTATTAGAACTGTTAACTATATGCTACAAGCAAAACAAATAGATTTTTATGCAAATGATAACAACTATTCAGAAGTCCAAACAATCGCTTTAAAACTCAATTCGATAGGTATTCGAGCACAAGTATTCAATACCATCAATACTGTTTATTTAGAACATATTAATCCCCAAGAAACACTTGCTTTTGTTGTAAGTCATTCTGGAAGTAATAAAACAATGGTTGATGCTGCTTATGCTTTAAGAAAAAAAAGAATTCGCGTGATTGGGTTAACTGGTAGATTATCTCAAGACTTAGAACTTGTTTGTAATGAAAACCTTTATATTGATGCTTATAGTCATCATTTACCTCATAGTATTATGCTCTATGGTCTTTCTATTCATTTTATTTTTGATGTTTTATATACTTCTTTATATTTTAAAAAGATTAAATAAAAAATATGGTTATTTACCATATTTTTTTTGATCTTCTTCAATATTACCATGATGTTGTAATGATTTATCTGTATATTGCATAATTTCAAATTTATTACCATCAGGATCATGAATCCACATTTGCCATGTTTCAGATTGTCCCTTATTTGGTTCAATATCAATTTCAATACCTGCTTTAACTAATTCTTCACGAGCTTCATAAATATCATCTACCATTAACGCAAAATGTGAATAACCTAAACGGGTATCAGGTACTTCATGTTCTAATTGATGATCCGCTTTAGGGAATAGTTCTAAATATTGTCCTGGCGCTAATTCAATGAAGATATAAGCAATATCTTTAGGGTTTGTTTCAGCTCTTTGAGCCCAAGCACCTCTATCTTTTTTTCCTTTATATGCTTCATAACGCATTATAATTTTAGCTTTCAAACCTAATTTATTTTCATAGAAATCTCTCATTTCATCCATTTGATCTGTATAAAATGAAAGATGCATTATTTCATTAAATTTCATAAAGATTCTCCTTTAAATAAAAATAGCATTATTTATGTGATATTTAAGAGAGGAAAAATATCGGTGCATGTTATAAATAATGCTATTTCTAACTAATTAATTATTTATTTTTTTGTTTTTCTTCGATTTCTTTTAACATATCAATTCGTACTTGATGTCTTCCACCTTCATATTCTCCTGAAAGCCATGCATCTACAATCATTTTTGCAAGTTCAATTCCTACCACTCTTGCTCCAAATGCTAACATGTTTGTATTGTTATGTTGTCGTGATAAAAGTGCACTATAGGGTTCACTACATGTTACACATCTAATTCCATTGACTTTATTCGCTGCTAGTGAGATTCCTACTCCTGTTCCACAGATAACGATTCCTTTATCTACTTCTCCATTTACCACTGCATTTGCTACTGCTTCTCCTGATACAGGATAGTTGAATCTTTCTGTACTATCTGTTCCATAGTTGACTACTTCATAGCCATATTTTTCTTCTATATATTTTTTGATTTCTGTTTTGTATTCTACTGCTACATGATCATTTCCAATTCCTATTTTCATTTTTCTTCTCCTTTATCTATTGACGCTTGCCATTCTAAAATACGTGTAATGTCTTCCTTTTAAAGAGACTGATAATTGATGAATATTTTCAGGAGATGTACATCCACTAAATCCACCATCACCAATAGCATGAATATCTGCTCCAGTTTCTTTCATTTTTAAAGCAATTAGGCGAATTGTAGCTGGATCAGCACATTCAACCGAGCTGTTAAGGAAAGTCATTGCAAGTGTACCCGGTTTATATGAATGTATATATTCTACAAGTTCACGAATCATATCTACACTGATACCATGTCGAGAACCTGGAGCAGGTAAATCAATACAGTCAACCCCTGCATCAATTAATTCTTTAATAATTTCTTTTGCATCATAATTTGCAAGTGGGTCACCTAAAACTTTTTCATTAATACCATCTTCCCATTTTCCTGCAAAAACAAAGATTTGATCTTTATATTTTTGTTTAATTCTTTTGGCAGTTTCGACAACATCTCTAATAGATGTTCCACTTCCTGGATTTCCACCTAAAACAATAAAGTCAGCTCCAAGTTCAATACATTTTTTGACATGTTCATCACTTGCAAGCATTCCTTCTCGACGATATAGTGCTTTCTTTCCACCATCTTCACTTCCTGCTTTAGGACATCCTAAATAAATACCAATTGGTCTTCTACATTTTTCTTTTAATTCTTGAAAAGATAAACCACATAATCCTGGATTATTATCTAAATCATCAAGATCAAAAGTATTTAACATCACCATGTCTGCTCCAAAAGCAAACATTAATTCACTATTTGTAACGCCTCTTACTAATCCAGAACCTGCAAATAGTAAATGTTGTCCCATCACAACACGACCTTCAGATTTAAAAATTGATTCTTTTAAATCCATTGGTGACATTTCTTTAATTTCATCACCCGTCGCACTTATTAAACGTGTTACCATCTTATTTTCCACCTAATTCTAAAGCAAAGTCTAAAACTTTAGCTCCGTTCATCATTCCATAATCTTGCATATTAATGGTTTCTACAGGTTTACCTGGGTATTTAGCTTTTACATTTTTTAGTTCATATCTTACTTGAGGGCCAAGTAAAATAACATCTGCACTATCACCATATTGATCAATACTTCCTACTGGATGAGCTTCAATATGTAATTCAATACCTTTTGCAGCTGCTGCTTCGTTCATTCTATTAACAAGTAAACTTGTTGACATACCTGCTGCACATACTAATAAAATATTCATAGCTATTCCTCCTATAATTCTCGCAATTCTTTTATAATTTCTTGATAACTTCTTCCTTTTCCAAAGAGTGCACTTGTTCCTAAAATAAATCCTTTGACTCCTATCTTAGACAACATTTCTATTTTCTCTGGAGAACATGCTCCATCAATCATGACATCATATCCTCCATAGTTCTTTGCTTCTTCTACAAACTTTTTGAATTTTGGTGTAACAAAATCTAAATACTTTTGTCCTGCAAATCCTGGATTGACACTCATCAACATGACATAGTCACAGAGATGTAATAAGTCTTTGACGGTTTCAAAAGATGTTCCTGGATTGATGGCTATTCCTGCTTTTGCTCCGGCATCTTTGATCATTTGTAAGGTTCTACAGGCATGTGGATCAATTTCAGGATGTATGTAGATAATTTTTGCTCCTAGACTTGCAAATTTATCAACATATTTAGATGGATTTTCAATCATCAAATGAACATCGCATGGTTTTGTTGCTGTTTTACAGATGTATTCGATATCTTGTAATCCCATTCCAAAGTTAGGAACGAAGCTTCCATCCATAACATCTAGATGGAAGATATCAATTCCTCCTTCTTCTAAATCTTCTATTTCTTTTTGAAGTGATGCAAAATTTGCACACATCATACTTGGACATAATAATTTTTCCATATAACCTCTCCTTTTATAGGTAAACGTTTTCCTATCTTTTTGTAATTCTATTATAGAAATTATGAGTAAACGTTTCCACACAATTATTCGTCATATATTGTGCCGTTATCTTAAACCATTTAATTCATTGAATAATGTAGCTATTTCATTTATAATTTTAATAAAAAGGAGGACCTTTTATGGCTCAAAAAAGTATTTCAATAAAAGAAATTGCAAAAATGGCAAATGTTTCCGTAGCCACTGTTTCAAGGGTAATTAATAATAATGGTCGTTTTTCAAAAGAAACAAAAGAAAAAGTAGAAGCACTCATTAAAGAACATGGATATACAACAAATATTGCAGCAAAAAGTCTAAGAACATCTAAGTCTAAAACAATTGGTTTAATTGTTCCTAATATTGATAATGCATGGTTTTCTCAATTAGCTTTAGCTATTGAAAAACAATTTTTTGATAATAATTATTCTGTTTTTATATGTAATACATCTCAAGATGAAAAAAAAGAAGTTGCATACTTTAAATCATTAGATTCTAAAATGGTCGATGGTATTATATGTATTTCAGGGATTGAAGAAATACCTTCGCATTTTTTAAGTAGAGATATTCCAATTGTTTGTATTGACCGTAAACCTAAAGACCATAGTGAAGCTTATTATGTTGAATCTAATCACTATTCCGGTGGTTATCAAGCAACTGAAGAGTTAATTAATCAAGGATGTAAAAATATTGCTATTTTATCAAGAAATAAATCATTATCTGTTAACCGACAACGTCTTAAAGGATATTTGGATGCTTTAAAAGATCACCATCTTGAAGCAAAAGAAGAACTACAAATATTTGTAGATGCCAACCAAGCAAACTATGAAGGTGCAAGACAAATCATTAATCAACTTATAAAAAAAGGAGTTACTTTTGATGGGATATTCGCTACAAATGACTGGAGAGCATATGGAGCATTAGTTGCTTTACAAGAAAATGGAATTAAAGTTCCTGAACAAGTCAAATTGATTGGTTTTGATGATATTTTCATTGCATCTACATCTCATCCAACTCTTTCAACAATTAGACAAGATACACCTGCTTTAGCTAAAACAGCTTGTGATTTACTTCTTGATTTAATGAACAAAGAAGACAATACAGAAGAATTACAAAAAAGATATGTTTTACCCGTAGAAATTATTCGACGTGAATCAACAGCATAATAAAGGTCTTTTATAAGATCTTTTTTGTTTTAAATCTTAATTAAAAAAAGTCTATGTATCTCTACATAAACTTTATTCTTCACTAAATCAAAGAATTCAAGTATTTTACAATGTATTTATATAAAAAAGAGAATGTTAATTTTATATCCCATTCCCCTTTCTCAATACTCTTTCGGTTGTCTTTTGGTTATCTTTCGGCGGTCATCTCGGGTATATTATAAAATTATTTTTATAATATACCCACCATTTCTGGTTGTTCTCTTTATTATTCAATTTCTTGTAATATTTAGGTTGTCCCCAAATTATTTGATTACCCAATATATAAAATAAAAGCCCTGTAGAACAGGACTAAGTATCAAAGTACTTTTTCTTATGTCCGTTTTACAAGGGCTATTTTAATTTAATTTATATTTTTTAATCTACATCATATGCAACCAAATCATCAAAAGTTTGTCTACGAATGACTTCTTTAGATTTACCTTGGTATGTAAAGACTACTGCTGGTTTAGGTAATTGGTTGTAATTAGAAGACATTGAATAGTGATAAGCTCCTGTCGAGAACATTGCTAGAATGTCTCCTGGTTGAGGATCTTGTAACATAATATCTCTAATTAAAATATCTCCTGATTCACAGTTTTTACCAGCTACTGTTACTAAATGATTTGCTTTTTGTCCAGCTTTATTAGCGATAACAGCATCATATTTAGCGTTATATAATGATGAACGGATGTTATCTGTCATTCCTCCATCTACACTAATATAATCTCTAATATCTCTAATATATTTATAAGAACCTACTGTATATAAAGTAATACCAGCATTACCTACACAATAACGTCCTGGTTCTACTAAGACCATTGGTCGTTTCATATCTCTTTTATCGAAACCTTTATAAATAATATCCATGATTGTGGAAACAACGTCATCAAATTCTAGTGGATGATCACTTGCTGTATATTGGATACCAAAACCACCACCGGCATTTAACTTATTAATAACAATTCCAAAGATATCATAGATTTCATAAGCAATATCTACAAATTTATTCATTGCAAGTACATAAGCTTGAATTTCTTCAATTTGACTACCAACGTGACAATGAATTCCATCAAAATTGATATGTGGTGCATCTATAACCTTTTTAATTGCTTTTAAGTATGTATTATCATGACTTGAAAAACCAAATTTTGTATCTTTGGCTCCAACACGAATATAATCATGTCCACCTGCATAGACACCTGGTGTGATTCTGACAAGTCCATTGACTTTAACATTTAATTTTGAAGCAATTTCTTCAACAAGTTCAATTTCATAGAAGTTATCAATGACAAAGTTTTCTACACCATTTTCTAAAGCATATTGAATTTCTGAAGGTAATTTATTATTCCCATGGAAATAAATCTTTTTAGGATCAAATCCTGCTTTTAACGCAACACTGATTTCTCCTGCAGAAACGCAATCAATTCCTACGCCATATTCCATTGCTAATTTATAGATTGCTTTACACGAAAATGATTTTGATGCAAATAATGGTAATGTATTTTCATATTTATCAATCATTTTTGTTTTTAATGTATTAAATTGTTTTCTAATATGTCCTTCAGACATAACATAGAGTGGTGTTCCATATTGTTTAACTAAATCAGTTGCTTTCACATCATCTATGTATAAATCATTTCCCTTAATTTGTGCAAATTCAGTTTGTAAAACCATTTCTTTTCTCCCTAATAAAGTGTTTTTAACGTAAACAACCCATGATCCTTATCTTGTAAGGCTTTAGCTGCAGCTAACGCACCTTGAACAAAGACATCTTTCGATAAAGCTGTATGTTTAATTTCAATAATTTCATCTAATCCTGCAAACATAATTTCATGTTCACCAAAAATTGTTCCACCACGAAGTGCTTGAATACCAATTTCTTGTTTCTTTCTTTTTTCATGAAGTGCACTACGATCATAAACAGGTGTTGTTTCTTTAATTTCATCTTCCATTACTTCATATAAAAGCTTTGCTGTACCTGATGGTGCATCAATCTTTTGATTATGATGTTTTTCTAAGATTTCAATATCATAACCATTATCATAGAATTCTTTAGCTACTTGTCTTAAGATCTTAGTGACCATTTGAATTCCAAAGCTTGTATTATAAGATTGGAAAATAGCTATTTCTTTAGAAGCTTCTTCAATCTTATCTAATTGTTCCTTAGAAAAACCAGTTGTTGCAAAAACAACTTTTGTTTTATTCTTTTTAGCATAAGCTAAAATATCATCAAGATTGTTTGGATGTGAAAAATCAATAATCACATCCGCACGATCTTGGACTTCTGTTAAGTTACTATACATTGCTTCTGGTGCTTTTTCATCAAATTCATAAGAAACCACACCAATTAAATCAAATTCATCTTTTTCTCTTAATTGATGAGCAACTTTCTTACCCATCAAACCATATCCATATAATAATACTTTCATCCTAATACCCCAATTTTTCAAATTCATCCATTGCACCAAATAATGCTTTTTTATTTTCTTCTGTAGTTTCAATTAATGGTAATCTTAAATGTTCTCCACATACTCCCATTTTAGCAAGAGCTGCTTTAGGCATAATTGGATTAACATCAATAAATAATAAACGTGAAATAGGATCTAAAGCATAAGCTAATGGTTGTGCTTCTTCAATATTTCCTTTTAAAATTAATTGTGTTAATTTTTCTACCGCTTCTGGATATAAGTTAGAAGTAACAGAAATAACTCCTTTTCCTCCAGCTGCCATAAATGGAAGAATATTATCATCACATCCTGAATATAAATCAAAGTCTAAATCAGCTGTTTTAGCTAATACTTCCATAGCATAAGCAATATTATCTGTGGCATCTTTCATTGCTTGAATGTTTTTGTGTTTAGCAAGTTCAACAACTGTGTCAACCGAAATATTTAATCCTGTTCTTCCTGGTACATTGTATAAAATCATTGGAATATCAACGGCATCCGCAATTGTTGTATAATGTTGAATTAAACCTCTTTGGCTTGTTTTATTGTAGTAAGGTGTTACGACAAGAATCGCATCTGCCCCTTTTTCTTTAGCATAACGTGCTTTCTTTAAAGCTGTTTGTGTATCATTTGAACCAGCTCCACAAATAACTTTAACACCTGTTCCTTTCGCAAGTTCTAGTGTTAGATCTAATAATTTAAATTCATCTTCAATTGTAATGGTTGCTGTTTCACCTGTTGTTCCATTTACAAGTAAAGCTTGTACACCACCATCGATCATTCTTTGAACTTGTCTTTTAAATCCTTCAAAATCAATGTCTCCATTATCAAACATTGGTAATACAAGTGCGACTGCACTTCCTTCAAAAATTGTCATATTTATTTATCCTCCTCAATATGAAATCTTTCTTTTAATAATTGAATTGCTTGATCTAAATTCTCTTTATCAATAACTAAAGAAATTGTTCTTTTACTTGTCGTAATTTGATAAAAGTGAATATTAGCTTGTCCTAAGACATCAAATACTTCAGCTGCCAAACCTGGTGTTGTTTCCACCAATTTTCCCCCAACCGCAACTTTAGCGTATTTTCTAATTTGATAAATTTGAATTTGTTTAAATTCATCTTTTAATTTCATGATTGCTTGATTTAGTTTTAATTGGAATTCTTGATCTAATGTAATTTCAATTTGTACAAAATCATCAACAGTAACTTGTGAAATCATGTCTACATTAATTTCTTCATCTTTTAATATAGAAAAGATTTTCGCAATCATTTTAGGATGTTTTGGTACATTTAATAACTTAAGTTGAATAATTTCTTTTTCACAACTTATAGCTTCAATAATATCGTTCATAATTTCCTCCCTATATTTTATTCATCCTCTTATAAAAAGTGACAAATAAAAAATTGCAATGAGTATCATTGCAACAAAAAATTCGTTATCAATGATAGCTCCCCATTACCTTTAGATAATGACAGTTGAATAGGTCTTTCCTAGACACCCAAGATTATACCTCATGCAATAGATACAATCTTTCGGCAAGTGCTCCTCCTTCATTACCTTGTTGCATCAAATAATAATAATCTCATAACATCTTGCGCCTCTATCTTTATTTGAGTAAATTCTATCACATCTTGAAATAGTATACAATAATAAGCCTTATTATTTTTCATTTAGTAGTAATTTTGATATGATAGTTTCAGGAGGGATATTTATGTTATTTATTTGTTATCCAAAATGTTCGACATGTAAAAAAGCAAAGAAGTTTTTATTAGATCATCAAATTGAATTTGATGAAAGACATATCGTTGAAGAAAAACTAAATAAAGATGAATTAAAAGCACTTTATTTAAAAAGTGGTTTACCACTTAAAAGATTCTTTAATACATCAGGTAATCTTTATAAAGAAAAACATTTAAAAGATGTTTTACCGACTTTAAGTGAAGATGAACAATTAGAACTACTTTCTACTAATGGTATGCTTGTTAAAAGACCTATACTTGAAACAAAAGACAAAGTTCTTGTTGGTTTTAAAGAAGATCAATATAAGGAACTTCTCTAATGCCTGCTGGATATACACATTATTGTTTTGGTAAAGATGTTTATAAACATCTTGATGATCAAAATATTAAAGATTTATTACTTAGAAATGAAAATTGTTTTTTAATTGGTCTTCATGGTCCAGATATTTTCTTTTATGAAAGATGGAATAAAATAGCAAGAAAGATGCATCAAGATAAAGCCAATACTTTCTTTGAAAAGGCACAAGATATTATTCAAAGTGAAGCACAACTTGCTTATATTCTTGGTTTTATTTGTCATTATTTATTAGATAGTCAAATGCACCCTTATATTAAAAAGATGATTAAAAATACAAATATGGATCATTTTGAAATAGAATCTGATTATGATCGTCTTCTTTTAAAAAGACATCATCAAGATCCTTTGCATAAAGAAATCTATGAACATATTCGCTTTAAAGAAAAAGAAATATGTACTATTCAATCCTTTTTTCCTGAACTATCTTATTTAGATATTGAAAAAGCTCTTAAAGGATTAAAAAGAATTGATCATTTATTAAAAGCCCCTAGCTTTTTAAAAAGGGGGCTTATTTATGGATGTTTCCATCTCACATTCAATTTTCATAAACTCCAAGGTTTAATTATTAACTACCATCATAATAAAGAAATGGAAAAATATAATGATATTCTTGATAAAATCTACCAACAAACCTTAAAAGAAGCTCTTATTTATCTTCCTTTATATATTCAAAACTATAAAAAACACGCTCCTTTACCAGAACGCTACTATCACAACTACAAATAGTGCATCAAACGATGCACTATTTTTTATAAATCAAAACCATCTTTGAAAGCTTTACCAACATTTTCCCCTAAAACACGATACGTATTATTGATCATATCAAAAGCAATAATTTCCATTTTATCTACATCTATCTTACCATTTTCATCTAAATAATCTTCATCAATAGAAACATTCACAACATTTCCAATTAAATTTCCATCTTCAAAAGATTCTACAGTACATTCTAAAGTAAGTGGATATTCTTCAATAATTGGTGCATCAACATGTTTTGAAGGTGTTATATGGACACCACTTTTAGCAATCTTATCTTCTTTATTTCCTGAAACAACACCGAAATAATCAGAAATTTTTTCAGTTTTCTTTGTCGCAAATGATAAAGTAAAAGCTTTCTTTAATTCTAAATTATCTGTTGTTTTATGTTTAGAAAGTGATACATAAACTTGATTATAATCATAAACACCACCCCAAGCAGCATTCATGACATTGGCTTTACCATCTTGATCATATGTTGCAAGCATTAAAACAGGTAAAGGCATAAATTGCATTTTATTTCCTAAATCTTTTCTCATATATATGTTTCTCCTGATTCTTATATTATACCATAGATAAAAGCCAAGCTTTATTAATCTCGACTTATAATTTCTTTAATTCTCTCTAAATCCTGATCATTGATTAATGCATCAAAAATTAGATTGTATTTTTCAAGTGTCAAATTTTCTAATATTTCATCATGTTCTTGGGAAAATTTACTTTTAAAAAGCGCAATAGTATTTTCTTTAGCTTTTAATAATTCTCCTTCAGCTTTTCCTTCTTCTAATGATTCTTTACGAATTCTTTGTTCTTCTTGGTAATGTTGAATTTTAACGAGTTGTCTTTTCTCTGCTGCTAAAACAAGTCCTTCATCTTCATTGAATTGTTCAAGTTTATCTTTCATGATTGTTACCACCTCATTATCTAAGGTCATTATATCATGGGTAAGTCCTTGATATAAGATGTAGATTAAGATTTCTGATTTACTAAAGCTTTTAATTCCTCTTTCTTTTTCAATGACTTTAATAAAAGGAAGTTGTACAAAGTAGCTTTCTATTAAATTAAACCTTCTTACATATCCATGTCTATTTCTAGGCATATAAGCATCTATCAATTCAAGATTGTCTTTATCAATATCATCGATAAAAAGAATAGTTACTACTTTATGTAGATTTTCACTATATTTCTTATCTCCTCGATTGACTTGATGATCAAGCATGCGAGATTCATAAGCTTGAAAACGATGATCGATTTCTCTAGAAAACTTTGTATTCTGCATTTCTATATCAATCAGTTCCCCATCTTCTGTTTTTACCTGAACATCCAAAATCATATCTTTATCACTTATATGACTGGGATTAAGTTCAGAGTTTAAGACTGTAATTTCTTGAGTTTTGATATGTGCAATCTCTTCGATGATGAGTTTTAATAGATAGTAACACTGAACATCTTTCATATTGGATAATAGATACTTAAATACAAGATCATTTTTAAAATCGGCAATTCTAGGTCTTATCTTTTCCATTATAAAATTCTCCTTTCAGTATATATATAGACACTAAAAGTCAAAATTTCTTTTAAAAAATGAATTTTTTTATTTTTAATTGTTTAATTCAGTATTTTATTAAAAATATCACTATAGAATTTATATGAAAGTGTTTTCAATATACAGTTTTATATATGGTATAATAATATATAAGGAGGCGATTAATTATGCAATACTTTACTTTTTTAGGAGTTGGTACTCTTCCGGAAGGCTATGAAGAGGCGCTTTATTCTTTTGAAGATAACAAAGAAGAAATTCATGCTTCTAAGTACGTTCAGAGCGCTATCATTGAAAAATTTCAATCAGATATTTCTGAAGTATTTGTATTTTGTACCGAGAAGTCATATAGTCTAGGTGCTAGAAACATTAAAAATGAAATAAAAACTAAATTTAATATAGATATTAAATTTATAACTATAAATGAATTCGTAAAAATTGAAGAAATTCTACAAAAAATGAATGAAGTATTAAAAGAAGATTTTATTATTGATGTTACACATAGTTTTAGAAATATTCCAATTTCAGTGACAATGATATCTAATTATTTAGAAGTATCAACTAAAAAACAATTAAAGCATCTATTCTATGGTAATTATAATCGTGAAACTAATGAAGGATTAATTATTGATTTAATTAACCAATATGAAAATTCAAAAATTGCTTCATCATTAATGGCATTCGATCAATTTTTAAAGATATCAGATACATATTTATACAATTTAAATGATAATAAAATAAATAATTTGATGAAAGGCATTTATCAATTTAATCACATGCTAGATTATTGTGAATTTGATAGCTGTGTTCATTCTATTTCTCAAATTTATAATTTCTGCCAATCCATATTAAAAGAAAAAGATAAATATATTCTTCTTACACCATATCTCAAAAGTATACAAAAGAAATTATCAAATATTTATATAGAAAAAAATGATGCTATTAAAAAAATCAAATTTATTAAACTTTTATTAGCTCATAATTCTTTACAAATTGCTATTACGTTTACAGATCAACTAATTAGGGAAGAACTTGTGCATTATTATTATTTTCCAGATAGTAAATCGTTTAAAGAAGAATTATTAAATAAAATTGCTAAAGAATCTGATTTTTATGACTTATCAACAGATCTTTTATTCTTTTTAAATATACGAAATTCATCTAAGAATATAAATTCAAAAGATTATATAGTAAAAATTCGTAATAAAAATAATAATCTCTCAAAAAACACTGACATTCTTGATAAAGATAGCATAAATGATTTTTATTTAAAAATAAGAAATGTTGTTAATCACGGTGGTAAAATTAAACAAAATGTAGATGTGAATAAGATAATTTTAAAATGCCTTGATAGTGTAGAAAAATTTATAAAGGAGGGCTAAAATGAATAATTTAAATATTGCTTATGCAGCTTTGCTTCATGATATTGGGAAATTTTATCAAAGAACTACAAAGATTTCTTTACTAAACTCACAAGAAATTGCATCTACTCCAATACATGCAAATGGCTATCATACACATATTCATAGTGGATATACTGCAAAATTTTTTCATGATTATCTTCATTTGAATGATCAGCTAGAAAAAGCATCTAGTGGACATCATATTAATGAGGTTGATGAATTTGATAGTATTATTCGTGATGCTGATCGAATTGCTTCTAAAATTGATAGAAATGATGAAAACTTTGATTTTGAGGAAAATCATAAAAAAACTAGATATCAATACATTACGTCTAGACTATCATCTATTATGGGAAATATAGATTTTGGACAAACAATTTATGATTCAAAGTTCAAATTAACTAGCATAGATCAATGTATGAACCCGTGTAGAAATAATATTGAACAAAATACAATTGAAAGTATTGAGGAATATAAAAAACTATTCACTCAATTTATTGAAGAAATAAAATTCGATAATTTATTAATTGGTAAACCAACGCCCTATAAATATCATCGTATGTATTCTTTACTTTATAAATATACAACCTTGATTCCTTCTTCTACATATGAAACAAATAATCAAACTGTAAGTTTATTTGATCATTTAAAACTTACAACAGCTATTGCAAGCTGTTTATCACAAAATAATTGTAATAACTTTTATATGTTAGAATTTGATGTCTCTGGTATTCAAAGTTTTATTTATAAAATTACCGAAGGATCTAAAACTAAAACTAATATTGCCAAATCTTTAAGAGGACGTTCAGCATTTGTTACTCTTATTACTAATGCCATTACATATACAATATTAGATAAATTTAAACTTACACAAGCTAATATCATTTTCAATACTGGTGGAGGAGCATTACTCTTATTACCTTATTTAGATGATACTGAAAAAATCATTCATAATACATTCAATACTATAACAAAAGAACTTTATAAAAGATTTAATACTTCATTATCTGTTGTTTACGCAATTGAGAAAGTTGATAAGTTTGAATTAAGTAATTTCAAAACAGAAAAGGCCCTTGCATTAAAAACAAAATTAGAGGAATATAAATTAAAAAAATTCTATCCTTTAATTAATAATGATTTCTGTGTTGAACATTTAGAAGATAAAGAAATTTGTGAATTATGTGGTCAAAATTATGTAAAAAAAGATCATAAATGTCAAAATTGCTTAGACATTCTAAATATATCTGATTATTACACAAAACACGATAAATTCACTATCCTATACTCTAATTTAGATTATAATAATTGTTTAATGGATTTAGGTTTTATAAAAATTTACTTTTTTGAAAAAATACCTCATGAATTAATTAATAAAAATGACTTTTATTATATAGATGCTGTTAATCATTTTGAAGCTGGAAATGTTAAACTTCTTGCTAACCTTGTTCCAAAAGAAAATAATACTATTTTAAATTTTGAAAATATTACAAAAACATTAGATAAATCTTATGGTGATGAAAAATTAGGAGTTCTTAAAATGGATGTCGATAATCTTGGAGCAATCTTTGCTTTTGGACTTAAACAAGGAAAAAATAATGATGTAACATTGCAACGTTCTTTATCAAAATATTTAACTTTAAGTAGATTTATAGAATTATTCTTTGGATACAAATTAAAACAAATTTGTCTTGATTTAAGTAAAAAACTACAAAATAAAAACGAAAACATCTTTTATATTAATTATGCTGGAGGAGATGATCTTGTTATTTTAGGACCAATTTATGGAATTCTACAATTAGCCAATAAAATACATATTGAATTTAAAGAATTTGTTCAAAATCCTAATATAACATTATCAGCTGGTATACATATTCAAAATCCTAAAAAACCTATACGTTTTGGAATTAAAATGGCAGATAATGCATTAGAAGCCTCAAAATCTTATGTAAAAGATAACCGCTCAAAAAATGCTATTACAATTATGAACAGTACTTTTTCATTCGAAGAATTACCAAATATTTTAAATAAAATAGAGACTTATCGTGGTTATTTAAATGATAAAACAAATCCATTATCTCGTACTGGATTTTATAACATTATGTCCCATATGGATAATAAAACACTAGATGAATACTATTCAACAATTCCTATTATTCAATATTCACTATATAGACAAATCGATAATAGCCATGAGACTTTAAGAAAAAAAATATTACAAGATTTAACAACTCTAAAAACAGACGAAGAAATTAACAAACAAGTAACTATTATGAAACTCGTTATCTTATTTACAAGGGAGGTTAATTAAATGAGTTATAACACTAAACAACATAGATTACCAAACAAACCACCAAAAGAAAGAAATAATATGCCCGAAAAAATAACTATCCCATTATCAGAAAAATACACTAATCCTGCTGAAATATTTCTTGATACTGGAATAGCCTACAAAATAGCAAATAAAATGGGAGATATAGCACCACATCAATTAAGAAAAATTCTAAATGTCTTAAAAGAATCTGTAACAATCGTAAAACGTAATCCAAATAAATTTATTGATGCTAGAAATAAACTTTATTACATTGTTCCCTTAACTGCTTATAACACAGGTAGAAATAAAGGACTTCAAGAATTATATAATTTTGTCTATCAACATATTAATGAAAAAGCTATTCAATCACCAAAAGATATTGAAATATTAGACCAAATTTTTACAAGTATTATTGCTTACCATAAAGTATTAAATCAAAATAAAAAGGAGAAATAAAAATGTTAAAAAAGACTCATAGAATACAACTAAAAATTGAATTATTGTCAGGAATGCATATAACTGGTGGAGATGATACTTTTGATATTGGAGGTGCAGATTCACAAGTTATTAAAAATCCTCTAACTGGTGAACCCTATATACCTGGCAGTACTTTAAAAGGAAAAATTCGCTCTCTTTTAGAATTTAAATATGGAACATTTATAAATAACGAATTAAAACCTGTACCTGAGCATAATCAATTATTAAGCTTATTTGAGCCAAATACAAATGACATTCCACAAATGACTAGAGCTATCTTTAGAGATGCTGTTTTAACAAAATCTAGTAAAATCGAATTACAAACATATTTAGGTGAGCATACATATACTGAAATTAAAGCTGAAAATAAAATTAATAGATTTAAAGGGACGGCTGATGCTCCACGATTTATTGAACGTGTTCCTGCTGGTAGTAAATTTATTGGTTACATAGATTTGCTTGAATTTGATAACGATGATTATCAAACACTTTATAAATATTTAGAAACTGGTGTAAATTTACTTAATTATAATTATATTGGTGGTAGTGGATCACGAGGATATGGGCGTATCCAAATAGAAATGGAAGAGTTGAATAACAATGAAGGAATATAAGTTAGTTTTTAAACCATTATCAACTATTACCAATATTCCAAATGCTCAAACTATTTTTGGAGCAATATGTAATATTATAGTAAATACACAAGGAGAAGAAGCTTTAAATAATTATATTAGTTCATTTAATAATCAACCTCTTTTTATACATTCATCCATGTTTCCATTGAATATGTTACCAATGGTTCACTATAACATTTTTGATATAGATTATATAAATCATAATATTTTAAAAGAAAAAAGTATTGATCAATTATCTTACTTACAAACATTAAAAAATTATAAAAAAATAAATTATACTACAGAATCTATTTTTAATGACTATATTATTAAATCTGATTTCAATAAAATGCGTGATGATTTACTTAATAAAAAAATAAACATTAAAAACTATTGTCTTCAAAAAGCTAGTGAAAATATATTATTTGAACAAACCAAACAACTCAATACACATGTAAGAAAAAAAGATTACTACAACACTTCTATAGGGGATGATAATGCTTTGTATTACGATGATACTATATATACTAATGGATTATTTTATATATTAGTTAAAACAAATGAAAATATTAAAAAAATAAAAGATATATTTTCTTATTCTCATTTTTTCGGTTTTGGACCTCGCCACTCTGTTGGAAAAAACAGTTTTAAATTAATTTCTATAGAAGAAATAAAAAGAAAACCTAATTTAAATAATAAACTTTTGCTTTCTCAATCAGTTTTCGATGAATGCATCAATTTAAGTGAATCAAACTATCAAATTATTTCTAAACAATATCATCCTTCTAAAACATATATAAATAAAGCAACTCATAAAATGAATTTATTTAATGAAGGAAGCTATTTAAAACTAACACAAGATAAAGAATGGATAGGTAAAATTCTATCATTCAATATTGATAAAAAACCATTATACTACTATGGCATTGGCTACATTATATAGGAGGTTAAAAACATGACTTATAAAATATCTATATTAACACCTGTTCATATATCATCAGGCAATAAAAATGCTTGTTTCTTATATCATCCTGATAAAAATGATCACTTTAATTGTTATAGAATAGAAGATTTATTACAATTTATTCCACCTCAAAAATTATTAGAATTACAACCAGATAATGCTAGTAATAATGGTAAAAAAGATATTATCAAGCTATTTAATAATTATATAAATTATAATCAATTAAAACCTCAGTACTTCTTATTTTATAAATTTAAACCTTTTTCTAAAGATGTCACTGAGCAAGTCAAATCATTAAATAAACCCTATATACCAGGTAGCAGTATAAAGGGTGCAATTATGAATGCCATTATATTTAATCTATTAAATGATAATAAAGAAAAAATAAAAGAATTTCTTATTAATTTTAATAGAAATTTATCTAAAAACTTTGAAAAAGAACTATTGTCTTATCTTTTTGGAAAAGATTTTGAAGAGATATTTAAATTATTTTCTTCTTGTATTTGTTGTGAAGATATATTTTTTGATACTATGATTCTTTGTGATAGTGATCGTTTAAACATGAAAAATAATAATCATAAAAAATCCCAAGAATTTAGTAAATTTGAATGTATTGATAACTTACAAGAAAAAAAGACTAATCTATTTATGATAGATCAAACTAGACAAAAAGTGTTTTTAAATAAATATAGCAACAAAGAAATAATTAAAAAGTTACGTATATTTTTTAATAAAAGAAATATAATTATTGCTTGTAGAAATTATTTTCGAACTGTAATAAAAGATGATAAAAAATATTTTATTGAAGATCAATTTGATTATTTCAAAGAATCAGATTTTGAAGGAAGAGATCAAATCATAAATTTTTTAAATACTATATCTTTTGACAATAAAGATATATGTTATTTGCGAATAGGAAATAGTACGAATTACTTTTATAAATCAATCTCTATATTTATTAAAAAAAATTTTTATGAATTTTATGATAATAATTTCAGCTTATTCGCTCCAATTAGATTAGGGAAAAAGAATTCTCCTAAAGCAGATACTATGCCTAAAACAAGAATTATTTTTAAATATGATAGTGAATGTTATCTACCAGGATTTATTAAGGTTGAACCCTATGAAGAAAATTGAAATAGAGCTTATTTTACCACAAGGAGCACTTTTTTATCAAAATATTAATTTATTTATCTATAAACAATATATCAACTTTTTATATAAATTGAATTGTTTTGTAGTAGACCAAAAATGTTGCTCCTGTCCTCTTTCTAAAGAGTGTTATTATTATCATTGCACTGGTGAAAATTTTAAATATTATCCTAATATTTTAATAGAAAACCCTATTTTTACACAAGCTATTTTTCAAAAAGAAGAAGTATTAAAAATATCATTTTTTATAATTGGTGAAGATATTAAACATATGAATTATATTAACCTCTTTTTTCAATCCTATCTTAATCAAAAAATTCAAGGATATTTCTTTTATTTAAAAAATATAAACATGATAGATTGTAATCAAAAAAATATCAGTTTAAATCATATAATGATTTCTTCTTGCATTAAAACAACTCATTTTACTGATGAATATAATCAAATGATCAATTATTACAATAAACATTATTTAGCTCAATACAATAATTTATCTAATTATATGGTAGATATTAAAAACATTAAACATAGTCAACAAGAAGGTATTCAATTTAAAACAAAGAAAATAGTACCTAGAGGATTTACATATCAAATATCATTTAATGAAGATATTAATATACCATTAGATATTTTATATATTGGTATTGGACATTTCAATTTTATAGGAGGGGGAGAACTTGAGACTTAAAATACAACTATCTTATAATAATTTTACGGTTCCTATGAGTTATCAAAGCATTCTACAAGGTGTTATTTATTCATTATTATCTAAAGATGAATTAGGAGATTTTTACCATAATGATGGATATCATTATGATAAAAAAACATTTAAATGTTTTACATTTAGTCAACTATTTGGAAAATATAAAATTGAAAATAAACATTTAATTTTTGATGATGATTTTTATTTCTATATTAGTTCTTTAGATGAAAAATTTTTAAAACATATATATAAAACAATTCTTTTAAATAATTCATTATTAATTAATAAACAACAAGTAAAAATTAAAAATATATCTATTCTTAATTTACAACCTTTTATAGGAACAAAAAAAATATGTATTGAAACATTATCTCCTATGCTTATCTATTCAACAAAAGATAATTATTCAACATATTACAGACCTTCAGATAAAGAAAGTCTTAATTTTATTATTAACAATATTCAAGATAAGTGCCTTGCTTACCATTATCCAATAAAAGAATTAGTATTTAAAATTGATTATATAATATATGAAAAAAGAAGAATGATGAAATTTAAAAACTGCTTCTATGAATGTTTTATGACAAAATTAGAAATTGAAACAAATTTTGAAACATTATCCCTTATTTATAACTGTGGGCTTTCAAGTAAAAATTCATGTGGTTTTGGCATGATAGATATTGCTCATGAAAAAAGTAATATATCTTTATAAAAGTGGCCAATTATTATGTAAAGATTATTCCTTAATATTAAAAGATAAAAAAGATTATGTCTCTTACATTCCTATTGAACAAATAGATACGCTTATTTGTTTTGGAGAGATTTCAATAAATAAACGTACTTTGTCATTATTAAATAAACATAATATAGTTATTCTATTTTTTAATTTTTATGGTCAATATATTGGAAGATTTACACCTAAACAATATTTAGATGGCAAAATACTAATTAATCAAATTCACATCTTTGAAAATGAAACAATACGATACCATATAGCAAGAACTATGATTATCTCATCATTAAAAAATTGTTTGGCCCTGTTGAAATATTATAATAAAAAGCAATTTCCTTTATTAGACAATATTATTGAAATAGAATCTATTATCAAAGAATGTAATAATAAATCAGTAACTGAACTTCTATTATTAGAAGCTCAAGCAAAGAAAATATATTTTAATAGCTTTGATATTATTCTAGAAAAAGAAAAGTATCATTTTATAAAAAGAACAAAGAATCCTCCTCAAAATGAAATAAATGCTTTATTGAGCTATGGATATTCTTTACTTTATGCTAATTATATATCTGTTATAGATAGGAGTCGTCTTTATTCACAAATCTCATTTGTTCACAGTTTAACTAAATGTAGTGAATCTTTACAATTTGATTTAGCCGATATATTAAAACCAGTATTAATTGATAGACTTGTTCTTAGTCTTTGTAGACATAAATCATTAAAAGATGAGTATTTTGATTATAAAAAAGATAGATGTTATCTCAACAAAAAAGGTGTTAAATTCTTTGTTGAAAAATATGAAAATTATCTTTTAAAAACAATTAAAATAAACAATAAATACTATTCATATAGAAAGCTTATATCTCGTGAAGTTCACTTGCTTTCTAATTACATAGCTAATGAATCAAATGATTATAAACCATATATTATGAAGTGGTAAAATGTATATTATTTGTACTTATGATGTAAAAAGCAAGAACTGTCCGAAGTTTATGAAGTTATTAAGAAGATATCTTTTTCATGTTCAAGAATCTGTATTTGAAGGTGAACTTACACCAGCAGCATATAAAAAATTAACTAAAGAATTAGAAAAAATTATTACAGATGATGATCATGTAGCAATCTATTACTCATATAATTCTAAAATGATTAAAAAACAAGAAATCGGTAAATCTATTGATAAAACATGTTTCATAATAGATTAATATCGACTATCCCCTGATTACTATAAGAATTTCATCATAAAAAAACTTATATTTTTAATAGATAGTCGATATTTCTAATCATTTTTCTTCTTAATTTTACATATTTTTAGTATATTAACAAATCAATTTATATTATTCATTAAATATGTTAATATTTCATTGTTAGATATCATACTTATTAAGGATTAACGCCAACTTTATTTCAGTATCTAAAGATGTTCTAAAGGTAAATGCGTTAGATATCATACTTATTAAGGATTAACGCATAGGTTAGAAGTGTATTAATTTGTTCTCTAGTTTCAGGTTAGATATCATACTTATTAAGGATTAACGCTAATATAAGCACATTCTATCATTCTGCGATACTCTTTATGTTAGATATCATACTTATTAAGGATTAACGCCTATCTACCTCTTTCTTAGTCTTCTCTTGGTTTAATATCCGTTAGATATCATACTTATTAAGGATTAACGCAAAATAGTATCCACCTAATTGCTTATGCCCCTGTTTTTTAGTTAGATATCATACTTATTAAGGATTAACGCCAACCTTCTAAAATATCATCATTTAAACAATATTCATCGTTAGATATCATACTTATTAAGGATTAACGCTTAATTTTAGACTTTCGTCTATGTCCTCCTGACAATTGTTAGATATCATACTTATTAAGGATTAACGCCTGTCTTTCCTAAGAATTTATTTTATTTTGTTTACAGTTAGATATCATACTTATTAAGGATTAACGCCTATCGTAAGATTGAAATACCTTTCTATTATCGTCTTTGGTTAGATATCATACTTATTAAGGATTAACGCCTATTATAATTTTTATTTTTATTCTTATTCTTATTTGTTAGATATCATACTTATTAAGGATTAACGCTACATACTTTTTCATTTTCCTTTTCCTCCTTGAATTATTGTTAGATATCATACTTATTAAGGATTAACGCATATTTGTTGGCTTTTCATCTTCCCAAGAAAGGAAATGTTAGATATCATACTTATTAAGGATTAACGCCAGCTAAACGAGTAGTTACTTCATTGATGGCATCATTTAGTTAGATATCATACTTATTAAGGATTAACGCACATTATCATTTAATAAGCCATTACAGTTTGGGCATAACTGTTAGATATCATACTTATTAAGGATTAACGCTTATTTTCTCCTTATTAAATTATATAATCTTTCCTTTAAGTTAGATATCATACTTATTAAGGATTAACGCTCAGCTAAAATTATAATGACGTAATCAATAATCCATTTTAGTTAGATATCATACTTATTAAGATTTATTTTTATTTCTATCAAATAATGAAAAAACTATATTTTATGTTCTTCTTTTAGTACAATAGAATATATACAAAGGAGAGCGTTATGAGTAAAATTGTATTTTTAGATGTTGATGGAACTTTAATTGACTATGAAACAAAGTTACCTGATTCAGCAAGAAAAGCTGTTGATCAAGCCAGAGCTCATGGACATAAAGTCTATATTTGTACAGGTTGTTCTAAAGATGAAATCTTACAAAGAAATCTATGTGAGTTAGATGGGATGATTTTAGGTAATGGTACTTATGTAGAAGATCATGATCATGTCATTATGCATAAAGCAATGCCTTTAGAAGAAGTAAAAAAGGTTGTTCATTGGTGTAAAGAAAGAAAACTTGCTTTTTACTTAGAAACAAATAGTGGAGTTTATTGTAATGAACAAATGATTAAAGATGGACCAGCTGTCATGATTAAATACGGTCAAGGTAAAGGTGCAGATCTTTCAAATGAAACAGAAAAGGCAAAAAGCTTTATTGATTCTTTTACGTTAATTCATGGAGATGAATTTTATCGTGAAGATGTTAATAAAATAGACTTTATTATTCGTGATTATCAAGATCATTTAGATGCAATTACTGCCTTTCCTCATTTAGCACATAATACTTGGGGAGGAAAAGGGGAACTTGCATTATTTAGTGATTTGGGTCCTACAGGAATTAATAAAAAACATGCCATTGAAGTGTTGTTGGATTATTTAAAATTGGGTAAAGAAGATACGATTTCTTTTGGTGATGCTAAAGTTGATTTATCGATGTTTGAATGTTGTGGTTTTAATGTTGCGATGGGTAATGGTGGAAAAGAAATTAAAGAAGCCGCTGATTATATTACTGATGATGTAAATGAAGATGGCTTATATAATGCTTTTAAATATTTAAAATTGATATAAAAAGGAGAAAGTTATGAGTAAAATTGTATTTTTAGATGTCGATGGAACATTAATTGATTATGAAGCAAAATTACCTGCTTCAGCCGCAAAAGCTGTTGATCAAGCTAGAGCTAATGGACATAAAGTGTATATTTGTACAGGTTGTTCGAAAGCTGAAATTCTACAAAGAAATTTGTGTGATTTAGATGGTATGATTGGTGGAAATGGCGCTTATGTTGAAGATAACGGACATGTTGTTATGCATCAAGGATTATCTAAAGAAGATGTAAAAAATATTGTTGATTGGTGTAATGAAAGACATATTGGTTTTTATTTAGAAGCTAATAGTGGTATGTATTGTAATGATTATATGTTAGAACAAGGACCTGAAACCATGGTAAAATACGCTAAAGGCAAAGGGGCAAGCTTAGAGAATGCCAAAAGTTCTGCTCAACATTTTATTGATGGTTTCATTCATTTACAAGGGGATGAGTTATACCGTGACGATGTTAATAAAATCAGTTTCATTTTAAGAACATATCAAGATCATTTAGATTCTAAAGTAGACTTCCCTCATTTAGTTGCGAATACTTGGGGAGGTAAAGGAGAAGTTGCATTATTTGGTGATTTAGGACCTACAGGTATTACTAAAAGACATGCTATTGAAGTCCTATTAGATTATTTATATGCAGATGCTAAAGATACGATTTCTTTTGGTGATGCTAAAATTGACTTATCGATGTTTGAATGTTGCGCTTATAATATTGCGATGGGTAATGGTGGCTTTGAAATTAAAGAAGCCGCTGATTATATTACTGATGATGTAAATGAAGATGGTTTATACAATGCCTTTAAATATTTAAAATTAATTTAAAGTTGCTTAAATTAATATTATTTGATAGAATGACCTCATAAAAGGGAGTAGCTTGCCGATGATATCGGTTCACTTCTTCGTCAGTACAGTTAATTAATAACTCGGAAAGTGATTGAATAGCGAGACTTTTACTGCAATGCAGTAGGAGTCCGCTTTTTTTATACCTACTGCAAAATATAAGGAAGGAGTAATCGTTATGATTCAACAAGTTATTATTTTATTAGTAGGTTTTATTTTTCTAGTAAAAGGAGCTGATTGGTTTGTAGAAGGGGCGGCAAGCATTGCTAGAAAACTGGGTATTCCCCAACTAATCATCGGTCTTACAATTGTTGCTATGGGAACCAGTATGCCTGAAGCTGCTGTAAGTATTACGGCTGCCTTACAACAAAATGCAGGGATTACTATTGGGAATGTGGTAGGTAGTAATATCTTAAATATTTTTATTATTTTAGGAATTACAGCCTTGATCACCAATGTAAAAATACAAAAATCAACCATTCGTTATGAAATTCCCTTTATGATTTTTATAACAATCATTCTCATGATCTGTGGTATGACGGATATGAAAATTACTTTTATTGAAGGTATTTTCCTTTGGATTCTTTTTATTGCTTATCTTGTTTATTTATTTGTCATGGCAAAAAATGGTGAAACTCAAGAAGAAGAAAAAGATATTCCTGTTTGGAAATGTCTTATATTCATCCTTATTGGAGGAATCTTAGTTGTTAAAGGAAGTGATTTTGCAGTAAGTGGAGCTAGTGCTATTGCTCGTTATTTTGGGATGAGTGAACGATTTATTGGTTTAACAATTGTTGCTTTTGGAACTTCACTGCCCGAACTTGTTACATCAGTCACTGCAGCAAAACGTGGTAATGCTGGAATTGCGATTGGTAATATTGTAGGAAGTAATATTTTTAATATTCTTTTTGTTATTGGGACAACTTCTCTTATTTGTAATGTTCCTTTTGAAAGTAAATTTATGGTTGATACAATTATTGCAATAATTGCTGGTTTAATTCTATGGTTTGGTACAATGAAACATCAAGAATTAAGAAAACCATGTGGTATTGTTATGCTTCTTTGTTATATGTTTTATTTCATTTACTTATGCCTTATGTAAATCTTATTTACAAAAAAATAAATTAAATATTTCTTAAATGTAAATGGTGCTCCATTTACATTTTTTTATATTTCAAAAACAAATAAAATCAATAAACTAGTAAACGAGGTGAGAAGTGATGAGTCAAAGAGAAGAAAAAGCATTATCTTTACATACGCATGGTTATAACTGTGCTCAAGCTTTAATTTGTAGCTATCAAGATATTTTACCCTTTGAAGAAAAAGAACTCTTCAAACTTACAGAAGGACTTGGAAGAGGCGTTGCTGGTTTAGAAGAAATGTGTTGTATTCCTATTTTAATTGCTATGATTTATTCTTGTTTGAAAACATGTGATGGGAATGTAGAAAATCCTCAGTCTAAACTTAAAAGTTATGCTTGTGGTAAATGTTTAGCTATGGATTTTAAAGAACAGGCAGGAAGTTTATGTTGCCATACTCTTTTAAAGGAAAATAAAGAGAAGAAAAGATGCTGTAGTGATTTATTAAAAATGGGAATTGCTATTTTAGATGATTGTTTAAAATAAAAAAGAAGAACTAATCTTCTTTAAGTTCTTCAATAATTTCATTATCTATTTTACGATTTGTTTCTACTCTTCTAGCAACCTTAATTTTATAGTCTAAATTTGCTTGATAATTCAAAGAAAACAAACATGAATAAAGAATATTTAAAACAATATTCATAGATTCCCAAGAAGTAAATCCTGCAATTTTAGAAAATGATTTTTCTCGAGTAGAAATATTCAAAGAAACATCCGCTAAATCAGAAAGTCTATTTTTACCAAGACTTGTAATAGCGATAATAGGTACATTATTCTCCTTTAAATATTGTGCAGTTTTTAAAAGAGTAGGGGTTTCTCCTGAATAAGATAAACAAATAGCACATTCATTACTGGTTGTCATAATAGCATCTTGAAATTGATTATCTTGAACAGGTTCAATATAGGCTCTTTTATGAATACGATTAAGTTTGAATACAAATTCTTCACCAATAAAATTCAAATTAGCTACCGCAAATACTTTAATAACATCTGCTTTTGCCATAATACGCAAAGCTTTTTGTAAAGTATCATGTTGAATAAGTGATGCCGTATCTTTAGCACTTTCAATATGTAATTGTGTTATTTTATGAGCAATTTGCATCATCGTATCTTGATTAGTAAAAGGAAAGTTAGGATCTATTTCTTGAAAATTATTATTTAAATAGATGACTTCATCTAAAAAAGCTTCTTTAAAATCTGACCATCCTTGAAAACCTAATTTATGGGCAATTCGAATGATGGTAGAAGGAGCTGTATAGGTTTCATCACCAATCATTTTAGTAGAATAGTCTTTTATTTGTTCTTGTTTTTCTAATATGAAATTAATGATTGTTTTTTCATTATACGAGAAAATATCTTGTTTCATTTGTTCTTGTAAAAGCATGCCATCACCTCTTATTTATTATATAAAAAATTAAGGGAGGAAAAAATGTATTTATTAAAATATTATAAAAATAGTTATTTAAGTTATTTCTTAATGTATTTTTTCTTTTTTTTCAGTCTTGCTTTCTTTTCAGGATTTCTATCTGTTTATTTAATGGATCAAGGCTTTAGTGCTTCACAAGTAAGTTTTGTTGTTTCTTGTTCATTTATTTTATCTGTGATCGTTCAACCTTTTATTGGTAAATTAAATGATGTTTATGAATCAAAATATGTTAATGGTGTTTTATTATTAATTGCAGGCCTTTTAGGAATTGTCTTTATGTTCTTAAAAAATATTTATTTAATTGCACTTGTTTATAGTCTTGTTTTATCAATTACCAATGGAACAAATCCAATCATTGAAAGAATGGCTATTCTATCAAGATTCAAATATGGTTCTATTCGTGTGTGGGCTACCATTGGCTATGCCATTGCAACAATCATATCAGGATATATTTATAAAAACATTGGATCTTTTAGTCTTTATGTTTTCTTTGCAATAGGGGAGTTTTTATGTGTTATAGGACTATTAGGTACGCAAAGTATTCTACCTCCTGTTGAAAAGACAAATGAAAAGATTTCAATGTCATCCGTTTTTAAGATTAAACATATTCCTTATTATTTAATTATTGTTTGCTTATTTTATGGTATTACCAATGTTCATCATCTTTATTTACCAGCTATGTTAAAACAGAGTGGATTACCAATCAATAACGTCTCAAATATTATCTTTGTTTCTACTTTATCAGAAGTTCCTGTAACCTTATTATCTCATTTTTATATGAATCGTTTTTCAAATAAACAATTATTAATGAGTGTTTTTATTTTACTATGCATTCAATTTTTTACTTTTAGTTTTCTATCCTCACTTATTATCCAAATCATGATTGTTTTTCTTACAAAAACAGTTGCTACTATGGCTTTTGTAATGATTAATTTAAGAATTATTTCAACCATTGTTGATAATGCTAGACAAAACACCGCTTTGTCTCTTGTTTCAGCTTGTAAAAGCTTTGCATCTATTGTCTTTCAAATGCTTGCTGGTTATTTGATTGATTTTACAGGTTATCAAATGTTTTATTTTGTTTTATTTATTTGTAGTGTTATTGGTATGGTCCTTGTTTTCTTTTTTAAAGTACCAACCAATAAAGATTCAAAAGTATTTCATTAGGAGGATTTTATGTTAGAACGTTATAAAAATAGTTATTTATGTTATTTTCTCATGTATAATTTCTATTATTTATCATGGGCTATCTTCTCTGCTTTAATTTCTATTTATTTATTAGATAAAGGTTTTAAAGCAAGTGAAGTTTCTTTAGTTGTTTCTACTTCTTTTTTAACATCTATGATATTTCAACCAGTGATTGGTATGTTTAGTGATCGTTATGATGTTAAAAAAGTCAACTTCGTTTTATTTACTTTAGCAGGTATTGGTGGTCTTGCCTTTATGTTTGCTTCTTCTTTAATAACCATTACAATTGGTTATAGTTTTGTATTAACTTTAATTAATGGTACAAATCCTGTTATGGAAAAGATTGCATCCTCTTCTCCATATCAATATGGAAAAATAAGAATTTGGGGAACCATTGGATATGCTACTGGTTCATGGCTTGCAGGAATGATTTATCAACTTATTTCACCATCAGCCATCTTTATTTGTTTTATCATTACAATGATTCTTTGTATCATTGGCCTACTAGGTACCCAAACACCTAGTGAACTTGGTCAAAACAATGAAGAAAAAACAAAAACAAGTACACTCTTTCATAACTATAAATACTTATATTATTTAATTATTGCTGCTATTTTCCAAGGAATTACAAATATGGCTAATACTTATATTCCAGCTATGTTTCAAAATGATGGTTTAAAAGTAAGTCTTGTTTCTACTATTTTATCTTTTGCTGTCTTATGTGAAGCACCTCTTGTTTTATTTTCACATAAATTCATGGATAAACTTACTAACAAAAGATTACTTATCATTGCTTATAGTATGATTACTATTCAATTTTTATGTTATGCCTTAAATGTTTGGTTACCACTTAAAGTCATTATTACTTTAATTACAAAACATCCTTCAGGTATGTTATTTATTATGATTAATTTAAAAATTGTTAGTACACTTGTTCCTAAAGAACATCAAATTACAGCACTTGCTTTTGTACAAACTTTAAGAAATCTAAGTTCTATTATTTTTCAAAACATTGCAGGACAAATACTTGATATTTCTTCTTATCAAATCTTATTTGCTTTATCATTAATTGTTATTGTAGTAGGTTTTGTTCTTGTTATCCTCTTTAAAGTTCCTTCTGGAAAAGATCAAAAACTCTTTAATTAAAAATCGAGGACAATGCTTAGCATTGTCCCCTTTATTCAAATAATTTAATTCTTATTCTTTAAATCATTATTAAATACATCTTCTAATTCTAATTCTAATACTTCATCTTCAGGAATTTCTAAAAAAGCTATCGCTTCTTTAAAAGACATTTTGAGTTTTGTCATAATACTTTTGATATTTCTAACTCTCTCACTTTTTATTGCTTCTAATTCTAAAATTTCACCTAAATTACACATATCCACTCTCATAAAACATGCACTATGCTTGAAAATAAGGCATAATTTCTTGTCTTTCTTTTTCTGTTAGTTTTAAAATATCCATGGCTTTTTCAAGTGAACAATGAAATTCATCAATAATATTTCTTACATGTTCTACATCCTTTCTTTTGCTTTCTTCTTGTCTTGCTTCTAATTCCAATGCTTCTCCTAAATTACACATATCTCTCATCCTTTCTTTAAATTCTTCATCATCTAAGCCATATTCTTTTATTACTTCATTCTTTTCTTGATAATTCAATGTATTATTCAATAATGCACCTATAGGCATTAGTATTTCATCATAGCTTTCATACTTATCATTAGGACTATGTCCTTTGCTTAAGTATATCATAAGTTGTTCTTCTTTATCATAATTTTCTATTTTTTCTTCATAATTTCCACTTAAATGATTTTCTGCTATTTTGAGTTGATTGATGCAGCCATCTTTACTCTTTGTAGCTTGTGGCATGATCCAAAATGAATACACTTTTTTTCATTCCATCATAGTTTTCGCTATCATATTCTCTTCCCCATTGACTGGAAATCATTCTTGAGCTATAAGCGATGCTTCTTGTGACAAGATGATATTTTGTATAAGGATTGTTTTGGATTTCAATATTGATGTAGACTCTTTTGGTTGATTGATCTATTTGTGGTAAATCGATATAGAAATAAATATCATAGCACATTAAGCCCTCATCCTTGATAAAAGCTTCTTTATCCATTAAATGAAAATGAGGATTGCCGATTTTATCACCAATACGAACTCCTTTAATCAATTTTTTTATTTCATCTAATGAAAGATACTTTGCTTCTTCAACAAAACAAGAAATGATTCTTGCAAGCATATAAGGATACCCTATCAGCATTTTACAATACTGATCGTACATGATTGTTTTATTAGAGCTTGTTATAAGATTTAATTGTTGCATAAGTAGTTCCTCCTACTATATATATCGTTTATTTTTTTACTTTTTTCTTCAAAAGAATAAAAAAACTTACGAATTTTTTATTTCGTAAGTTCTTCTTTAAGTTTTAATATTTTCTCTTCGATTTCATGAATCACTTTTATAAATTCTTGATCATCTTTTCCCGTTGGATCATCAAGTTGCCAATTATCATCAAATTCTTTACCAACAAAAGGACAACCAACATTACATCCCATTGATATAAGCATATCTACTTGAGGTATTTCATTGATCAACTTTGGATGTTGTGTCTTTTCCATATCTATTCCATACAAATTTTTCATTAAACGAACAGCATCTAGATTTATTTGATTTTTGATTTCACTTCCTGCTGAATAGCTTTCAAAAACATCACTTGTAAGATGCTTTCCTAAAGCTTCAGCAATTTGACTTCTACAAGAATTGTGAACACATATGAATGCAACTTTTTTCATTACTTTAAATCTTCTTATTTAATACTTTTAGCTAATTGAATAACTTCACCTAATTTTGAAGATTCTTTCATACTTCCTTTATTTTCCATATTAGGAACACAAATAATACCAAGATCTTCCCATTTTAAATAAGATGTCATGGCTTTATATTGACTTATCGCTGCATCAAAAACATGATCAGCTCCAGCATCTAATAATAAAGCTGTTTGGTGGAAATGAAACCCTGTGCTTCCACCTGCATACATACGATCAATGACAGTTTTTAATTGAGCAGTCATATCAAACCAATAGATGGTGATGCAAAAATCTTAATATCTGCTTCTTTTAAATGTGTCCATACTTGTTCCATATCATCTTTTTGAATACATTCTCCTTGATGTGACCAACAATACTTACATCCTAAGCATCCTTGATGCAATATTTAATTTAACAACATCATGACCTTTAACATTTTCCATAAATGTATTAATCATAATTTCTGTATTTCCACCTCTACGTGGACTTCCATTTAATAAAACAATTTTCACATTTACTTCTTCCTTTTCCTTAAATAATACTAACATAAATTGATTCTCTTGCATTCATTTTTTATAATAAATTAAAGGAAAAGGAATGATCATTATGAATGAAGAATTAATTTATCAAGTATTAGAAACAGTAGGAGAAATACCTAAAGGATGTGTGGCAACATATAAACAAATTGCTTGTTTAATTGGTAGAGAAAAAAATAGTCGTTTAGTAGGTAAAATACTAGCAAATGCCTCATATTATGGACATTATCCTTGTCATCGTGTCGTTAATTTTCAAGGAAGGCTTGTTCCTGGTTGGTTTGAACAAAAAGAATTATTAGAAAAAGAAGGAGTTACTTTTAAAGATGATCATCATGTTGATTTAAAAAAACATCAATGGAAAATAAAATAAAAATTATTTTTAATCATATATAATTGTATTGCACCTTTTCTTTTAATTTAGCTTGAACAACTTTATTAAAAAAGGTGCTTTTTTATACCTTAAATACTTTCCTTATATTCCTTTCCCCATTGTTCCATTACAGAAATCACAGGTCTCATTGATTCTCCTAAATCTGTTAAACTATATTCTACACGTGGTGGTACTTCAGGATAAGCCACACGTTCTACAATTCCATCATCAACCATTGATTTTAAAGACTCCGTCAATACCTTTTGAGAAATATCAGGTAATGATTTCTTTAACTGTCCAAAACGTTTTGTCCCCGTTAATAAATCTCTTAAAATCAACAATTTCCATTTACTTCCTATCAAAGAAACAGTTGTTGCTACAGGACATTCTGGTAAGTTTTCTTTTTTGATCATAGACACATCTCCTCTTTATCTTATTATAAGGAATTTTTTATTTTTATTGTAGCAATATATATATTTCTAGAAAGTTTTGCGATTTCAAACCGCAAAACTTTCTCATTTAACTACCTTTTGCGGTTAGCTTTAATTTTCTATACGCAAATATTTGATAAATATTCACAAATATCCAACCAATACCACAACCTAAAGCCACTGCTACTAAACCTAATTGATGAATAAGTAAATAAGATAAAATAACACGTAATGTATAACATACATCGTTGTTCCTTTAAAAGGGACATCTACTTTACAGATTCCTCGATAGGATCCTACAAAAGCATTTCCTATAAAGCAGAAAATATAGAAAAGACAAACTACAAACATATAATTAGTTAATGGACAATGCAAAGAAATATAATCACTATTCTTTAATAAAGTATCCAATGATACATAATGAATTCCATCATGATCTTCTCTAGGCGTTCTTGTATACACTATAATATCCATATCTAACGCCTGAGCAATTTTTATCACATTTTTTCCTATATGCCCAGCTCCTACCCAATATTAAAAGAAAGCAATTCCTTTTTTTTACGCCTATAATAAATTAATCCTATTAAATCTGCAAGTGCCCATCCAATAGGAACAGACCACCAAATACCAGTAACACCAATCGCTGGAATTGCTGATAAAACATAAGCTAACACAACACGTGTACCTAAAGAAAATATTGTAAGAATGACACTCATACCAGGTTTACCTAAAGCACGATACAAACCATACAACAAAAACAAACAACCAATTCCACAATAAAAGGCACCTTCAATTTTTAAATACTTGACACCTTCCATAATAATTTCTGTTTCTTTTGCATCTATAAAAATAGTCATTAAATTTTTAGCAAAAATACATACAATAGTTGAAATAATTATACAAAATCCCATAGAAAGACAAACTGCTGATTTTAATCCTGATTGAATACGCATTTTTTCTTTTGCACCATAGTTTTGAGCAATAAAAGTAGAAAATGCATTCCCAAAATCTTGTACTGGCATATATGCAAAAGCATCAATTTTAACAGCCGCAGCAAATGCTGCCATAACCACAGTTCCAAAACTATTTACTAACCCTTGTACCATTAAAATACCTAAATTCATTACTGATTGTTGAATACATGTAAGAACTGAAAATGAGATTACTTTATGAACCCTCTTTAAATGAAAATATTGTAATTTTGTAATTGCTCGTACCTGTATATTTTTTATAAGTGAGTAAATACTGATGCCAATACCTGAAAGATATTGGGAAATCACCGTAGCAATAGCTGCGCCTTCAACTCCTAATTTTAATACAATGACAAAAAATAAATCTAATGCAATATTAAGTATTGCCGAAACAGCTAAAAATATAAGTGGCGTCATTGAATTACCAATAGCTCTTAAATAAGAAGCAAAATAGTTATATAAAAAAATAGCTGGTATTCCTATAAAAATAACAATAAGATAGCCTTTCATATCTCCCCACACTTCATGTGGAACATGTAAAAAAACAGAAAGCTGATTAAGAAAAATATAAGATATTACTGTTAGTATAAACGTGACGAGTGCAATAAAGAAAAATGATGCACATACATCTTCCTGTAATCCTTTTTCATCTTTTTGTCCATATCTAATTGAAAACAACGCTCCACTTCCCATACATAAACCAAGGATTATAGATGTTATAAATGTCATTAAGGTAAACGATGAGCCAACACTTGCTAGAGCATTTTTACCAAGAAATTGACCAACAATCAATGTATCAACAATGTTATAACATTGTTGAAGTAAATCACCTAAAATCATTGGAATTGAAAAAAGAAGCATAGACTTTAAAACTGAACCTTTTGTTAAATCTCTATTCATCTTTTATATTCCTTTCGTAATATTCATCTTACGTTTTGTAAGTATTATAATTAAATATTTATTTTCAGTCAATATCTCTAATTTTTAAAAGATTTACTTATAATAAGGAGCATGATAGTATTAAATAAATGATTAACGGGGGAATGATTATGTATTTAAATGGACTTGATGAATTAGATCAAAAAATAGTTCAATTATTAATAAAAAATGCACGTTTTTCTTACTCTGATATTGGAAAAGAGGTAGGGATTTCTAGAGTTGCTGTAAAAGCTAGAATTCAAGCATTAGAAAAAAAAGGGGTTATTGAAGAATATACGACAATTATCAATCCTCAAAAAATAAGTGGCGCTATATCTTGTTATTTTGAAATTGAAACATTGTCAAATTCGTTTACTGATGTTATAAAAATATTAAACCAAAATAATATTGTTACTCAAATTTATCGTGTTACAGGAAAAAACAAATTACATGTACACGCTGTTGCTGCTTCTAATAGTGAGATGGAGGATTTCTTACATACTACTATTGATACATTACCAGGGGTTATTAGTTGTAGTTGTAATATTATTCTTTCACGTATTAAAGATATTAAAGGATTGCGTTTATAATTATATATCATCTTTTTTAATAAAAGAGTTATTTGAAAATCTATCAAGCTCTAGAAATAGTCATTTAGTAGGTTTTTCCAACACATCATATTATGTCAATCATCCATGTCATCGTATTGTCAGAAAACTTGTGCCAATGCGAGAATAAAAAAAGCTGTAAAGAAATATCATTAAGTTAAGGATAGACATATTTCTATGTTCTGTTCTTTTTCACAAATATATGACACTGTTAATACATTTTTTGGTGAATTTAACGTTCTATCAATAAGTTCATATTTTTCTCTTACTGTTTGTTTTTCAATTGTTTTGTAATTTGTTTTCTGTTGATAGATCTCACTCTTTTTAAAAAATCATTCTCCTGTTGGAGAACTTTGTTCTTATTCCAGTTGTTCTTCTAAAGATAAGTCTTTGGTAGATGGTCTACTACAATTTTTGCTTCTTGTGTCTTTGAAGCCATCTTCTCTTACAACCTTTTTAACGATTCGTAAAATTATTTCGTCTTCTTAATCCCAAAACATAGGGATCAAATCCATATTTTTTAAATATCTCTATTGGCTGCATCCTATTTTGATAATCAATCCAATTCAAGCAGAAGTTCTTTAAATTCTTCTGAATAGGTTATGCTTTTATTGCATAGGGATTTTCTTCTGATAAACTAAGCTGTTCATCTGTCAAATAATTAACTCCCATAAATACACCGCCATTTCTCTAATAATCATAATACACAAAATAAAAGCCCTGTAAAACAGGACTAAGCACCAAAGTACTTTTTTCTTGTGTCCGTTTTACAGGGTCCATTTTAAAAATTTCTCTCTTTTTTTTAAAGCTTTGATTATATTAAACAATTAAAATGTTAATGTATACAAGGAAGGAAAATCACATTTTCATCATGTTAATTAATAACAAATCCATATTTTAACGGATCATCTTCATCTATTAAAAATGTACTATATCCATCAATATAGGCTACTCCCGTAATACTTGATATAATAGCTTTATATTTATCTATTTTAGTTTCTTCTATTACTCTTCCTTTAAAAGAAACCCCGGTAAAGCTTTGATTAATAAATGTTTCATTTAACTTTAATTTATTTGTGTTATACATATATGCAAGTTTTGCACAAGTTCCTGTACCACATGGGGAACGATCAATCATGCCTTCTTCACTAATAACAATATTTTTTTGTCCATCATCTGTCTTATGATAAAATTCTACATTAACCACTCGATTTGTCGGTAAAGTAGGGTGCTTCACATCATATTTTTCGTTAATCTGTCTCAATAAATTTACTCCAAGTTCTTTAAATTTATTTGCATTATTAATATTGATTTCTATGTCTAATTGATCAGCATCTACCAAAGCAAAAAATGATCCTGAATAACTAATATCAAAGTGGATATTATTTACGAGACAATTTTCTTCAAATAAGAAAGAAGGAATATTTTCAAAAGAAACACTTTTTGTCTTTCCATCTTCAACTTCTACATCTACATGAATAAGTCCAGCTGGCATTTCTAAAGTTAAATGAGTTACAGGTTCTACAACTTTAACTAGATTTTCATTAACCAATGTCATAGATACTCCGATAGTAGCATGCCCACACATATTTATCCATCGGTTGGCATCCATGTAAATGACACCTATATCCGCTTCCTTAGAAATTGGTTCTACTAGAAGTGCTCCAACCATATCTTTATGACCTCTAGGTTCACACATAAGTGCTGATCGATATTAATCATAATTATTTTCTAAATACTCTTTATATTCCATCATAGATTTTGCTTTATGCTTAGGAAAACCTTCAGTAACAATACGTGTAGGTTCTCCTAAAGTATGTGTTTCAATCGTCTTAAAACAAATTGCTTTTTTATTCATCAAAGACACACGCTCCATTCGATTCAATTAATTTTTTATAATAATAGAATGAGTCTTTTCTTTGTCTTTCTAACGTTCCATTTCCAGCATTATCCAAATCTACATAAATGAACCCATAACGTTTTTTCATTTCTCCTGTTGAAGCACTTACTAAATCAATAGGTCCCCACCAAGTATAACCAAATAAGTCTACACCATCATCAATCGCTTGTTTCATTGCTTTTGTATGTGCTTTTAAATATTCAATACGATAAGGATCATGAACTTTACCATCTTCACTCACTTCATCAATTGCACCCAATCCATTTTCTGCAATAAATAATGGTATATGATAACGTCCATAAATTTCATTTAATACCCAACGTAATCCATCAGGATCAAAAGCCCAACCCCATTCTGATTTTTTTAAATAGGGATTTGCAGCTCCTAAATTAAAGTTTCCTGAATCTGTATCAACTTTTTGATCTAAGCAATCTGTTCCAGAAGTATAGTAACTTAATGAATAGAAGTCCACAGTTCCTTCTTTGAGAATTTTTTTATCTTGTTCTGTGATTTCTAGTGTTACACCTTTTTCTTTTAAGAAGCTTTTTGTAAAGTAAGAGTATTCACCTCTTACTTGCACATCTCCACAATACCATAGTTTACGCATTGAGTTTTGTGCAGCTAAAATATTAATTGGATTACAAGAATATGGATAATGTGCATCCGATGATATCATACAACCAATTTTATTTGATGGATCAATTTCATGTCCTGCTTTAACCACTAAAGCACTAGCTAAAAATTGGTTATGTAATGCCGCAAAACGTTTATTTTGTTTTTCTTTAGACATTGAATCATCACTTACATTATTAATATCAATTACCGTTGTTTGATTTGATAAGATACCTGCACCATAAACATCACCAAAATAGTTCATTGTCATATTAATTTCATTAAATGTAATCCAATAATGAACTAAACCTTTATATTCATTAAATAAAGTTTTAGCATACTTAACATAAGCACCAATTGTATCTTTACATAACCAACCATCTTGTTTAATAGCTAATGCCATTGGTGTATCATGATGCATAATTGATACTAATGGTTCTATTCCATATTTGTGACATTCATTAAATACATCTCTATAAAAATCTAATCCCTTTTGATTTGGTTTTTCATCATCTCCATTTGGGAAAATTCTCGCCCATGAAACTGACATTCTATAGACTTTAAAACCCATTTCAGCAAATAATTTAATATCTTCTTTATAACGATGGTAATGATCAATACCTATTTTTGCAGGATAATAAACTCCTGATTCTTCTTTCGTTGTTAATTTTCTAGGATTTCTACGTGTTCCTGCTGTTAATAAATCAGTTATCGCAAATCCTTTTCCATCTTCATTCCATGCTCCTTCACATTGGTAAGCTGCTGTTGCACCTCCCCATAAAAATCCTTTTGGGAATTCATTATTATTCATAATCATTATCCTTTCTGACTAACAAATTTTTCTACACCTAATTTTAAACGATTTAATCCTTCATGTAATATTCCTTTACTTGTAGCTATACAAATTCGAACATGTCCTTCAGATTGATTACCAAAATAATTATGTCCGCCTGGAACAACTGAAAGCTTAACTTCTTTCTTTAAGAAATCAACTAATTCAACTGCTGTACAGTTTAAATCTTTAATATCTACATATAACAAATAAGTTGCTTTAGGTCTATATGCATGTAATTGAGGAATATTGTTATTAATAAAGTTTACCGCATAGTCTCTATTTTCTGTTAAATGTTTAATAAATTCTTTTCCCCAGTCTCTAGAATCATTCATTGCCGCAATGGCAGCTACTTGAGAAATTGAAGTTGCACCTCCTGCAGTAGACATAACATCACTTGCTTCTACCAATTTATCAAATGCATCATCATTTGTAGTATAAACACATCCCACTCTAAGACCTGCTAGTCCAAAACTTTTTGAATAACCAAATACAGACATAACTCGGTGACATCGTTCATTTCCTAAACAATAAATACTTTCAAATTTTGCATCTGGATAAACAATATCTGACCAAATTTCATCATTCATAATATAAAGATCATATTTTTCACAAAGTGACATAATATAATCTAATTCTTCTTTTGTATAAGTCAATCCATAAGGATTATGTGGATTACATAATCCTATCATTTTTGTTTTCTCAGTAATACAACTTTCTAATTTAGAAAGATCCATTTTTCTTTTTTTTTCATCAATTCCACAAGAATAATATACTGGTGTTGCTCCTGCTGCTAAGCATGATTCTCTAAATAAAAAATCACAAGGATCAAAAACAATCATTTCATCTCCAGGTTTTAAAAATGCTTTTGCTACAATATACATTGCTCGTGCTGCGCTATCTACCGGTAATACATTTTTTGCTGGAATATTTTCATTCTTTAAATCTTTAACATAATTCGATAAAGCAATTTTAAAATCATCAAATCCTGTTTTTGGTGTGTATGAAAAATACCCATCAGAAATATAATCTAGCATTGCTTGTTTTACCATAGGTGGACAAGGAAAATCAGGATCTGCAGCTGTTAATGGAATAACTCCTTCCTCAACTTCTGCCCAACGCAAATTGTACGCTTTTCTTTTTAATACATCTAAATTTACATTTTCATCATCAAAAAATGACATATATTCATCTCCTATCTTCTAAATTTGGCAGGAATATATTCCTGCCAAATAAGTAATTATTTATTTTCTAATTTTTTAAATCTTTTATCAATAACTTCAAACAAATCAACTAAATGCATTGCTACATTTAATTCACTACTTGCACACATACATGTATCTTGTGCATGAGAGAATAATATTGAATATTCTAATTCTTCTCCACGAGATTCTGCTTGTAAAGCATCTGTTTGTACTTGATGAGCTTGTACAATAGCTTCATTTGCTTGCTTTAATAATTCTTTTGCATTTTCTATATCAAATGTATCCAAAGCTTTTAAAGCATCCATTGTTTTTTCTCTAGCATCTCCTGCATGTAAAATAATTTTCATTGCTGTTTGTGCGTGTTCTAAATTCATTTTATTCCCTCATTTCTACTCTAATTTTATTTTTTACTGTTTTCTTCTAAATATTGTTGTTTTTCGTAAACTTTAAAGAATGGTAACCAAATAAACCATGAAACGATAAACAATACGATTACTAAAACAACTCCAGCAAGACTTCCTGTTGTTAAATAACCTTGAATGATATTTGGTAAATACCACATTTGCATTGGTGCGCTAGGAACAGGCACTAATCCAATTCTCATAACTAAATACATGATGCTAGGAATGACAATTGAGTTTAAACATAATGGAATCATTAAAATTGGGTTCCAAACTACTGGTGCACCGAAAACAATTGGTTCATTAATATTGAAAATTGCTGGTAAAACACATACATTTCCAATAGCTTTTAAACGTTTTACTTTAGAACGCATACACATAATAACTAATGCTAATGTACATCCTTGACCACCGATATAAGTTAATCCCATAACTGTTTCCATTAAGTTAATATTTTGTGCAACGTGCCCTGCAGCTACAGCTGCCATATTAGCATCCATACCTTCCATCCAAATTGCCCATGCAATTGGGAATAAGATCCAAGTAAATCCAAATGAATATAAGAAACATGTAAAGAATGTAATCGCAATTAATCCTAACCAAGTTTGACCAAATGCTGAAATTGGAGAGAATAATCCACGAATAAATAATGGTAAATCAAATCCAGTATTCATGATAACTAAACCAATAACCAATGTAATTGTAACTGGAACAAGTGCATCCATCCAAGCCACAACCATATCAGGCATAACTGTATCTTTTTTAAACATTGAATGATTTGATGCTACATTGAAAATCCAAGCAGTAAATACTGCAGTAACAACAGCCGTCAACATACCTCCAGTACCAATTTTATCCATTACAAATGAAATATTACCATCTGCAATATTTGGTATAGTGATAATAAAGAATAATGCTAAACTTGATAACATAGCGGAAATTTTTAATTTTTCATTTCCCTTTTTTTCTAATACTTTCATTGGAACTAATATTGTTAAGAAAATAGCAATTAATCCAAATGAGAAAGTATTCAATTGTGAAATGTCTGGAATCCAGCTCAATGCTTCAAAATTTCTAAATACACCAACAATTGAAGATACCGATCCAATCATAATCATTGGTAAAATGCTCATGATTGATTGTTGAATTGCCATAATATAAACATTTTGTGTTAATTTATCTAACTTAGGTGCTAATGAATTTGTAATCCAACCCATAAAACCTTTTTGATTTTCAACATTTTTGTCAGCTTTAACTTCTTTTTTTTCTACTTCTTTTACTGGTTCTTTTTCTACTTCTTGTGGTTTAGCACCTTTTAAAACATCCATTGCTTGTTTTAAAGTTGCTGCACCATCAATAGCTCCATATGCATCTTTATCAATAAAAGCAAATGGAATATTATATTGTTCTAAATCTTTTGCTAAAGCATCTTTCTTATAAGCTAAGTGTGGTCCAAACATAATAATGTCTGTTCCTTTTAGATTATTTGTCATCTCAGCTTCGCTTCTTGCAATAACATCAATATCATCTAATCCTTGTTCTTTTGCGGCTTTACGCATAGCTTGAGCCATGAACCCACTCGAAGCACCGGCACCGCACATCAATAATATTTTCATATTTCTTCACCTATTTTCTTTCTTTATTATTTATGAGCAATTACTTCTACCTCACAAAGCACTTGTTTTGGAAGTTCTTTAACAGCCACACAAGACCTTGCTGGACACATTCCATTAAAATATTCACTATATACTTTATTGAAAGTCGCAAAATCATTCATATCTGCAATAAAGCATGTTGTCTTAACAACATCGCTTAATTTAAAACCAGCTTCTTCTAAAACAGCTTTAACATTTTCTAAAGACTGTTTAGCCTGTCCTTCAATATTATCAGATTCCACACATCCTGTTTTAGGATTAACTGGAATTTGTCCAGAAACAAATGCAAATTTACCAGCTATAATTCCTTGAGAATATGGCCCAATTGCTGCTGGGGCTTCTTTTGTTTTAATTTCACTATTCATTTTCTTAGCTCCTCTCTCTAATGAAATATTTTTCACAATTACATTGTAGTATGTTATTTTATTTTAGTCAATAAACTTTCTTTAATTTTATAAACTATTTTTTACTATTTTATAAAATGATAGCGCTTATTTTTAACTTAATTATATCAAACATATTTATTAAATGAAATATTTTTTATTATTTATTTTAAATTTATTTAATTTATGTTATAATAGGTATTGGAGGTAACTATGAAATTCAAAGAAATTCAACTTACATTAATCGATCAACAAATTTTAAAAAGTTACAGTACACTACTAGAAGGCTTAGAAAAATATTTAGGATATGGTTATGAAATTGTATTGCATAGCTTAGATAGTTATGAACACTCGGTCATAAATATAGTAAACGGTGAACATACTGGCCGTAAGATAGGGGCTCCTATTACAGACAAAGCGTTAGAAATGCTTAGTCGTTTAAAAGATAGCGGTGAATCAAGTGAAACTTACTTTTCTACAAACGCTAAAGGTGAACCATTAAAAAGTACTACTATTGCAATTCGTGGTGAAAATAATAGAATTATTGGATTATTATGTATGAACTATTATATGAATATTAGTTTAAACGATTTTATTCAATCTTATGTTCCTAAAAAACAAGAAGAAGTACAAATCAAATCTGTTACTGAAACTTTTGCAAGTAACGTAGATGAAATGATTTTATCTACTTTGGAATATGTAAAGAACGAAGTATACGAAGATTCTTCAATTTCATATTCTAATAAAAACAAGGCTATAATTTCTCAATTATATGATAGGGGTATTTTCCAAATAAAAGATTCTGTTCCAAAAATTGCAGACGAATTAAACATTTCAAAAAATACTGTATATTTACATTTGCGCAATTTATCGCCTCAAGGAAATTAATAAAAACACCTAAGATACTATTCTCTTAGGTGTTTTTATTAATTAAAATTTTTTAATCAATTCGGAAGCAAAACTCTAACGTTTTGCTTCTATTTTTCCTTCTTTAATTCTTAAAGACACATCACACATCTTTGCTAGAGTAGGTGAATGGGTTACCAAAATAACACATTTATAATGAATATGTGCTAAATCTAAGAAAGTATTCATGATCTCTATTGAATTCTTTTCATCAAGATTACCCGTGGGTTCATCACAAAGAATCAAATCGACTTCTCTTGCAATAGCACGTGCAATTGCAACTCTTTGTTGTTGTCCTCCTGATAATTGTCGAATATCTCTTTTACATTCATCTTTGGAAAGTCCAAGTTGTTCAAGAATAGATAAACAATATTCTTTTTTATCTTTTCTTTTGATTCCCGCAATTTCTAAAGCAGACATAACATTTTCTAAAGCATTCATATAATAAATAAGATTATAAGATTGAAAGACAATTGAAATATCTTCTCGACGATATTTATTCAAACCTATTTCTTGAATATCTTTTCCTTTGAACAAAACTTTTCCATCATCAGGTTTATCTAAACCAGAGGCAAGAGAAAGAGTTGTTGTTTTCCCGCTTCCACTCGCACCAACAACTGCATAGATTTTACCTTTTTCAAACAAATAAGAAGCATGATCTAAAATTTGATTTTTTTCTTTGCCATCTTGATAACTATAGCTTACATTTTCTAATTCTAATAACTTTTCCATCTTAACCTTCCTTTCTAGATAAGATTTGTCTAGGTGTAAGTCTTAATACATAGGCTGCAGGTACAGCAATAGAAACAATACAGATTGTTGCTGTAACACCAGCAAGTTGAATGACATTTTCACCTGTAATCGAAACATCTAATTCCTGATTTGATGGTCCTTGCATCATATTTCCTAAGAAATTTTCTTTTGTTTGTGTATTGTTTTTTTGTTGATTACTATCTGATTGATTTTGATTGTCATTTGGTTGATCTCCTTTTTGACCCATTTGCATGACATTTGAAGAAGAACTACTTTCTAACATATTTCCCATATAATGAGATGTTAATTGTCCTGTACCTAAAGAAATCACAAAAGCAACTACTGCAATTAACCCTACTTCAATAAGTTGTTGAGCAATAATTTTAACTTTACTTTGTCCAAGTGATAAAAGAACACCAATTTCATAATATCTATTTCTAATTGTTAGAGCTAAGATTAAACAAAGAATTGCACTACCAGCAATCACTACGATCCATACAAACATCTTTGCAAATGATTTCATACTTTCAAGAGAAGAAGCATTTTGTTGATAAAGACGATTATTTGCATCTAATGAGAACGTATCAAAATCAATATCACTTTTCTTTTTCGCAAGTTCTACAAAAGCTTCTGCGTTTTCTGGATCATCTAAATAATAAATTGCTGATGTAATATTTTCACTACTTCCAGTAAGTGTTTGTCCAATTGATAAATCAGTATAAATTGTGTTTACTGGATTATTGAAATGAGCACTACCAATTTCATTTGTTGATTGAATTTCATAAATACCTACAATTGTAAGTTCTTGAGTAATTATTTCATCATTAACCGTTGTTGTAATAGTAAAAGTATCACCAACACTTAAATCATTATCACTTGCAAGATTGGTTTCAATAACACAATTATTTGTATTTTGATCTTTTGTTGTAAGTAAACGCCCTTTTGTAAGTTTATAATTGTTATTGGTAAAAGAATCTAAATACTTCATTGTGGTGTTGGCACTGATTGTAAAATCAACTTGATTTGAAGCTTGTTCTGGTTGATCATTTGGCTTATTTGTATCTTGTTGATTATTACTATTATCTGATGCAGTTTCTACCGCTGAAATAGAATTACTGTTAGCTGATGTAGATATTTGATAATTATAATTTTTTACATACTTTAAATCTTTTAAACTATCTGCCATGGTTGTTGTTAATGATGTCTCATTACTTACGGCTTCACTAGGTTTTCTGTTTTTCATCATATTTCTAAAATCAACAGAAAGAGTTACATCGTTTCCTAAACTACTACGAATTTGATCCATTGATTTTTTTGTTGCTGATTGAATAGATAAACCAGCAATAACGAGATTTGTAATTACAACAATAATTACAAATAATAAAATCGTTTTTCCTATATTTTTCTTTAAACTTAATAGTGCATTTTTTATCATACATTTCTACCTCCGACTTTAATATACCGAGATACTTTAACAATAAAATGGAATAATTATGTTAAAAAAAGTGTTTCATCATTGCAACTCTTTTATTAAAAAGTTATCCTTATAAAGGAAAGAAGGAAAATTATGAAATTAGAGGAATTGGCTATTGGAAAAAGTGCTGTTATTCTCTCTGTTGGCGGAGAAGGAGCTTTAAGACAACACTTTTTAGATATGGGATTAATTCAAGGTACAGAGGTTACCATGGTAAAGTATGCACCGATGGGTGATCCTATGGAAATTAAAATACATGATTATGAGCTTACTTTAAGGAAAGAAGATGCTCATAAAATTGAAATTAAAGAAATAACTAAAAAAACAGAAAATAAAAATGATTCATTCATTTTTCAATATAAAGATCACCCTGGCTATGGTGAATCAAGTTATCATAAAATGAATGATCATCAAATCTATCATGAAAGTGATTTACTCACATTTGCTTTAGTAGGAAATCAAAACTGTGGTAAAACCACACTATTCAATCAACTTACAGGTTCAAATCAACATGTTGGTAACTTTCCTGGAGTTACTGTTGATCGTAAAGATGGAAGAATTAAAGGGTATCAAAATACTCTGATTACTGATTTACCAGGTATTTATTCTATGTCACCTTATAGTAGTGAAGAAATCGTCACAAGAAACTTCTTATTAAGAGAAAGACCTAAAGCTATTATTAATATTGTAGATGCTACAAACATTGAAAGAAATCTTTATCTTACAATGCAACTTTTAGAACTTAATATGCCAATGGTTGTCGCTTTAAATATGATGGATGAAATGTTAGGTAATGGAGGAACTGTATTAATCAATGATTTAGAAGAATATCTCGGTGTTCCAGTTATTCCTATTTCAGCTGCTAAAGGGGAAGGTATTGATGAACTCGTCAGCCATGTTTTACATGTTGCTTATTATCAAGAAAGACCTCAATTCTATCAACATATAGACAATCAACAAAACAAAGCGATTGATCGTTGTTTAAATGCGATTGAACATTTAATTGAAGATCATGCCTCAAACGCAAAGATTCCATTACGTTTTGCAGCAAGTAAACTTGTTGAAAAAGATGAACTTTTATTAGAACAACTTGATCTAAGTCAAAATGAAAAAGAAACTTTAGAACACATTCGTATTCAATTAGAAGAAGAAAGTAATCTTGATTGTTCTGCTGCTATAGCAAGTAATAGATTTCATTATATTACAGATATTTGTAAACAAACTGTAAAAAAACCACATGAAAGTAAAGAAAGATTAAGAAGTCAAAAAATTGATCAATTCTTAACAGGAAAATATACAGGAATTCCTGCTTTTATTGGAATCATGGGAATTGTTTTCTTTCTAACATTTAATGTTATTGGAGCTTTTTTACAAGGAGTTTTAGAAAGTGGGGTGACTGTTGTCACAAATTATGTTGACACTTTACTCACAAATGCTCAAATTAATGTTGCTTTGCATTCTTTGATTATAGATGGGATTTTTAATGGGGTAGGAACTGTTTTAAGTTTCTTACCAATTATCGTTACTTTATTCTTCTTTTTATCAATTCTAGAAGATAGTGGATATATGGCACGTGTGGCATTTATCATGGATAAACTGCTTAGAAAAATAGGACTTTCTGGACGAAGTATTGTCCCTATGTTGATTGGCTTTGGTTGTACAGTACCTGGCGTTATGGCAAGTCGTACACTTTCTTCAAGAAGAGATCGACAAATGACAATCATTCTAACACCATTTATGTCATGTTCAGCAAAACTTCCAATCTATGCTTTCTTTACCTCCGTCTTTTTCCCAGGTAAGGGCGCATTAGTCATGATTTTCTTATATGTTTTTGGTATTTTGACGGGTATTATTTTTGCTTTGATTTTAAAAGGATCCCTTTTTAAAGGTGAACCTGTTCCTTTTGTCATGGAACTTCCAAACTATCGTATGCCTGGCGCTAAAAACGTCTGTCAATTATTATGGGAAAAAGCTAAAGATTTCTTACAAAGAGCTTTTACAGTTATCTTTGTTGCAACCATTGTTATTTGGTTCTTACAAACTTTTGATTTAAGATTTAATATTGTTACTGAATCAAAAGATAGTATTCTAGCTATTCTTGCTGGTTATATTGCTCCAATCTTTAATCCATTAGGATTTGGTGACTGGCGCATTTCAACAGCCCTTATTTCAGGATTTATGGCAAAGGAAAGTGTTGTTTCGACATTATCTATTCTTTATGGTTCAACCCAATCATTGTTGATGTCACTTACAACACCAGCTGCTTTATCTTTACTTATTTTTTGTTTACTTTATACACCTTGTATTGCTGCTATTGCTGCAATCAAAAGAGAACTTAATGGTAAATGGGCATTGATTGTTGTCTTTGGACAATGCCTTATTGCTTGGCTTGCCTCTTTTGTTGTGTATCATTTGATTTTATTGGTATTTTAGTATTGTAACATCAGTTTTTGCATTGTAACAATTAGATTGTTACAATGCAATTTTTATTGTTACAACAAAAAAACAGATCCAAGGGAAGAGAAAAGATCTGCTTTTTACTATTATCTATTATTATTTTTTAAAAAGGGAAATTGATAATTAAGTTTTGAGTTTAAGTAAGTTCTTGTTCCTCCTTTCGTGTATTATCATAGATAAGTTTTATGAATTTTATTTAACTTTTTCATGTTTCTTTCTTGTTTGTTTTGTCAAAAATTATGGGATAAAAAAATGCAACGTTAAATAACATTGCATTTTTAAATTGCTTTAATATTTTGGTGTTAATTCTACATACATATCTTTGTATTGTTTTGCGCTTTGTTGCCAAGAAACATCTTTATTCATATCACGAACAACCATTTCATCCCAATATTTTCTATTTTCAAAATAAAGTGTTTTAGCACGATTGATTGCATCATAAAGAAGTCCACTTTCATAACGATCAAATGTAAAACCATTACCTGTATTATCAAATAGATTATAAGGTTGAACAGTATCTTTAAGTCCACCCGTTTCTCTTACAATTGGGATAGAACCATATCTCATACTAATAAGTTGTGTAAGTCCACATGGTTCAAATCTTGATGGTACTAGTAAAGCATCACATCCTGCATAAATATTGTGAGCGACATTTTCATTGTAAGCAATATATGCACAGAAGTTTCCTTTATATTTATTTTCATAATAACGGAAAGCATCTTCATACATCGCATCTCCTGTACCTAAAACAACAACTTGTGTATGTTCATCCATAATACTTGGAATAACATCATTGACAAGATCAAGACCTTTTTGATTTGTAAGACGTGAAATAAGTCCAATGACAATTTTATGATCATCAACTTCTAATCCTAATGATTCTTGAAGTGCTTTTTTATTTACTTTTTTATTCTTGATAACAGATTGACTATCATATTGAGCAGCTAAAAGTTTATCTGTTGCTGGGTTCCAAATATCCGTATCAATACCATTAACAATTCCTAAAATCTTACTACTATGATATCTTAAATGTTCTTCAAGACCTTCACCATATTCTTCTGTTTGAATTTCTCCAGCATACGTATTACTTACTGTTGTTAATTTATTACAATAAGTGATACCACCTTTTAACATATTCGCATCTAACCAATTTTGTGTCATACAATCTTTATTGAAGACATAATCAGGAAGATCTGACCAATATTGAATTGTTTTTCGATCATAGATACCTTGGAATCTTAAGTTATGAATTGTAAGAACAGAACCTGCACGTCCTACATTTGTATCTTTAAAGATTGTTCTTAAATAAAGAGGAACTAAAGCTGCTTGCCAATCATGACAATGTACAATATCAGGTGTCCAATTTAAATAATTAAGTGCTGCAAGAGCTGCTTTACTAAAATAACAGAACTTAGGAATATCATCGATAAGATTAGTATATGGATTACCCCATGAGAAGAATTCATCATTATCGATAAAATCATAAACAACACCATCTTCTTGATATTCCATAATACCTACATAATATTGTTTTCCATCTGCACATAGATCCATATAAAATGATCCTTTATATTCCATCTTTTCTTGGAACTTTTGAGGAATACATTTATATCTAGGAATAATAACTTTAACATCCATATTTAATTTAGCTAAACTCTTTGGAAGAGCTGACATAACATCCCCTAATCCACCCGTTTTTACAAATGGATAACATTCTGAACCAATAAAAGCAACACTTCTACGAGGTCCTAAATCAATTGGTTGAGATTTTTCAACAGGAACTTCTTGAATAACTTCTGTTGGTTTAGCCTCAACAGGTGTTTCACTTTTTACAGATTTTGGTTTAGCAGTAGTTGTTTTTTTACTTGTAGCTGTTGTTGATTTAGCAGTTGTTGTCTTTTTAGTAGTTGCTTTCTTAGTAGAAGCTGTTTTTTTAGTTGATGTTGTTTTGGCAGCAACTTTTTCAGTTGTTGTTTCTGATTTTGCAGTAGCTGCCTTTTTACTTGTAGCTGTTGTTGATTTAGCAGCTGTAGCCTTTTTAGTAGTTGCTTTCTTAGCAGGCGCTGTTTTTACAGCTGGTGCTGATTCAGCAGCAACAACTTTTTCACTTGTTTCTTTTGGTTCAACAGTAGTAGTTTTTTTAGGCACTTCTACTGGTTTAACATCAGTTGTCTTTTCACTTGTGATTGGTGTTGGTTCAACAACCGTATTGGCCTTTACACCTGATGTTCTTTTTTTATTCGTTCTTGTTGTTCTTTTTTTACTTTTTTGAACTGTTTTTTTACTCATAATTTTTTCTCCCATCTTGAAAATAATATCATGTTTAAAACTCTAACTTCATCATTTTCTCTTATTAACATTTCCTATTATAGTCATTAGAATTTGCAATTTTTGTATCTTTTTAATATTTTATACATACAAAAATTCTTTCATTTTAATTTACTTTCATATTCAAAATGTTCTTTTAATTATTGTATCATAATCAATGAATGTTGTTTATATATTCTGCACAAAAAACAGATTCAAAAGGGAGGGGGAGAATCTGTTTTTTAATCTATTATTATCTTTTTTTAAAAAGGGAAATTTATGATTAAGTTTTGTTTAAGTAAGTTCTTGTTCCTCCTTTCGTCTATTATCATAAAGAAGAAATATGAACTTTATTTTACTTTTTCATGTTTCTTTTTTGGTTGTTTTGTCGAAAATTATGTGATTAATAAGAAGTTTTTTACAAACTTCTTATTATGTCTAAAATATCTTCTCCATACCAATCACATTTCTTTGGTCCAAATCCTTTTATCGAAAGGAGTTCTTCTATTGTTGTTGGTTTATAAGCAACGATTTCATTTAAAGTAATATCATTAAATATATAATAAGGTGGTAAATTCTTTTCTTGCGCTTTATTCATACGATATTTTTTTAATGATTCAATTAAATGATCATCATTATTAATTGCTATACTTTCAAATGTATTTTCTTCTTGAATTGGTGGTATTTCTTGTTTTTGATGATAAGATAAAAGTCCATCAGCCATAGCAATCGTATCTTTTTGATTTCTAAAAGCACTTTGTTCATGCTTCTTTATATAATCTATCAGTTGGTCTGCTTTAATAACTTTTTCTTTTATTTCTTTAGGAGCATAACGACTTTTTAAGATAGACTTTGGATTAGCAAGGACAACAAGTGATTTAAAACCACTTGAAAAGGTCTTATTATAAAGAAATTTCATTACTGATCCTTTATCCTTTTCACGTAACATTTTATATAACTCTAAATGTCTTTGATTTTGTGTTATGGGTGAATAAATACCTTCTTTAATTATTTTCCCATTATAATTATACTCTCTTGTAAAATTTCCCATAGAATCTATCGTGATTGTCCCTATAAGATTTTTACATTCTATAAAATAAACCATCGATGGCGTAATAATTATATAATCAATTTGCGCACTCAAATCATGATCTACCATATAAATATCATGTAAAACATACATTGGAAAATGACTATTCTTTAATTCAAATAGAACATTCTCTTCTCCTTCAATACCATACTGAATAAATCTTGCTTTCTTTTCTAATTCTTTACTTGTATGTGTTTTTAAATATTCTTGTATTTGATTTAGTTCATTTATTGCCTTATTACTCCCTTTATAAATAACAGGTTCTTTTAATTTATCTTTAAATAACATAGATTTGCACCTCTCTCTATCTACCTTATCATTTTCATTTTATAGAAACAACAAAAAAACAGATCAAAGGGAAGGGAAAAGATCTGCTTTTTACTATTATCTATTATTATTTTTTTAAAAAGGGAAGTTTATAATTAAGTTTCGTTTAAGTAAGTTCCTGTTCCTCCTTTCGTGTATTATCATAAAGAAGAAATATGAACTTGATTTAACTTTTTGATGTTTCTTCTTTGGTTGTTTTGTCAAAAATTATGTGATACCATTATTTCAAACAATGCACCTTTGGGTGTTTTTTATTATAGGGAGGGTAATCTATGAATAAAACACAAGATTTTACGAAAGGAGTTATTTGGAAACAATTACTTTTTTTCTTTTTTCCAATATTAATTGGGAGCTTTTTTCAACAACTATATAATACCGTTGATACCATTATTGTTGGTCAAGCTTGTGGGACAAATGCTCTTGCTGCTGTTGGTTCAACAGGGAATTTGACAAACTTAGTTGTTAACTTCTATGTTGGTTTATCAACTGGAGCTTCTGTTGTTATTGCTCAATATTATGGAGCTCATAATAAAGGTAAGATTCATCAAGCGGTTCATACTTCATATATGCTTGCTATTGTTAGTGGAATTATCATGATGCTTTTTGGTTTATTCTTTTCTTATCAATGTTTAGATGCGATAGGTGTCCCTCATGATATTTTAAATGATGCCAGTCTTTATATGAAACTTTACTTTTTAGGGATGATTCCTGGAGCTATTTATAATATTGGTTCAGGAATTTTAAGAGCTGTAGGAGATAGTAAAAGACCTCTTTATTATTTAATTATTTGTAGTATTGTTAATGTTGTTTTTGACTTTGTTTTTGTTGTTATTTTACATAAAGGTATTGCTGGGGCAGCGATTGCAACATTTATTGCCCAAACAGTATGTGCTATTTTAGTCACACTTCAATTGATATTTTCTAAAGATGTTTATCAACTTACATTATCAAAAATTAAATTTCATTTACCTGTATTAAAGAAAATTGTTAAAATTGGTGCTCCTGCTGGAATTCAATCAACAATGTATAGTATCGCTAATATCGTCTTACAAACACACATTAATTCTTTTGGAACACAAACGATTGCTTCATGGTCAGTCTATGTGAAAATCGATGCTTTATTTTGGATGGTCATGTCTGCTATTGGAGCCGCCATTACAACTTTTGTAGGACAAAACTATGGTGCTCATCTTTATGATCGTATCCAAAAAGGAGCAAGAACCGCTTTAACGATTGCCTTAACAATAGCAGTTTCTTTAAGTGTGATCTTATGTTTTGGGGGAAGTTATATTACAAAACTCTTTTCATCTGATCCAGCCATCGTTAATCAATGTCAAAGTTTAATACTCTTTTTAATGCCTTTCTATTTTTCATACTGTTGTGTAGAAATCTTTTCAGGGACAATGAGAGGGTGTGGGGAATCATTAAAACCAATGCTTTTAGTCTGTCTTGGAATTTGTGTTTTACGTGTAGCTTGGGTTACTTTCATTTCACCACACTATCCAACATTAAAGGGAGTTGTTATATCTTATCCAATTACTTGGTTTACGACATCATTCTTATTTATTGTTTATTACAAACAATTTAAAAAACATCATTTTGGAGCATAGTTATGCGACGAACAGAACGAGAAATTACAGATTTAAATAAAAGAAATCATTGAAAATAATCAATGTTGCCGTTTAGGTTTTATAGATCAAGGCAGTGTTCATATCTTTCCTTTAAATTATGGTTATCTTTATAATAATAAACATATCTTTTATTTGTGTATGTATCCGTTAAATTAGATAATGATTAAATTTTTTTGAAAATGAAAAAGAGATTTATAATATTGACTGCTTCAATAATAAATGAAATCTCTTTATTTTTTATATTATAAATCTACTCCATAATCACTTACAACAACTTGTCCTGTAAGTGGTGCTGCATCATCACTTGCTAAGAAAAGTGCTACTTTTGCAACATCTAAAGGACTACAAGGTTGAAGTGTTAAATCACTATGAGCTGACATAGCGCCCATCATTTTCATATCCATTGTATCAGGTGTTAATCCTGCTGCCATATCTGTTGTAATACTTCCTGGACAGATAACATTACATCTAATTTTTTCTTTAGCAAAACGCATAGCAGCATGTTTTGTTACCCCAATAATTGCCGCTTTAGTAGATACATAAACAGCACCACCTGCTCCATATTGACCAGCAACACTTGAGATATTAACGATAGAAGCTCCACTTTTCATCACTTTTAAAGCTTCTGACATACAATACATTGTTCCTTTTTGATTAATATCAATAACTCTATTTAAATCATCATAATCAATTTGATCAATTGCATTTAATCCTTTATCTAAAACACCTGCATTATTAATTAAAATATCTAATTGACCAAAAGTTTCAACTGTTTTACTTACTAAGTTTTTAACATCATCCACTTTAGAAATATCAGTAGGAACACATAAAACAGTCCCTCCTGCTGCTTCAATTTCTTTTGCTACTTCTTCTAAGACTTGTTGACGTCTTGCTGAAATAACAACTTTTGCTCCTTCACTCGCAAACAGTTTCGCAATTTCTTTACCAACGCCGGCATTCCCTCCTGTAATAATTGCCACTTTATTATCCAATTTTCCCATAAAAAATCCTCCTAGATATATAGTAACACATGTAAGCACTTAACTCCATCTTTTTCATATCTCAAAATTGTATATGAGTTTACCATATTTTTACACACTACTCACACTCTTATATGTTAAAGAATGGGTACTATATAGGTGTCAAGAGGAGATAGACATGAAAAAGAAATTATCCGTTATAATCAGTGTAATTTGTATTATCGTTTCCTTAGGTTCGATTTCAGGAACTCTGTATTATGCTAAAAACCATAATACTTCATCTATGATGCAACAAGCAGGAGGAACACCTCCTTCAATGCCTAATAAAGGAGAAAATAGTCAAAATAATGAGTCTAATCAACAAGATTCATCTCAAAACAACCAAAGTAGCAATGATTAATCAAATTCACAAAACCAAGATTTAAATGATCAAACAAATGAAAATTCTACTGGACAAGCACCTAATAATCAACAAGATTCCCCAGGACAAAATCAACAAAACAACAATCAACCTGACCAAATGAATCAAGAAATGACTTCATCAAGTCAATCATTAACTGCTCTACAAATTGTCATTATTAGTATCAGTGTTTTAGTTTTTATGCTTGCAATAACTTATTTAATTATGAGTAAATTTGGAAGTAAAACACTTGTTGAAACATTTTATGGAGCTAAACCAACTGCAATCTATGCTGTTATTAATGTTGTAGGAACAATTTTACTTGTTTGTGCTCTTGTGTTATCAAGCAATGCTTTATTATCATCTATTTGATGTATTTCTATTCCTTCTATAATTAAATCAATTGATTCATAAAGTCTTTGAATACCACCTATTAAAAAATCATTATAAATAGCATCAATTTCATTAAATTGATTCGTAAGTGAAATCAAAGTATTTTCTTTAGATGACCATAATGCTTTAAAATCTTTTTCATTTTGTGTGTGTATTGCTTTAGCATAGTTATAGATAAGTTGTTTAATTTCTTCCATAATATCTCTCCTTTTTGATGTTAAACATCATTACTCTTAATAAAATTTCTTAGTGGGTATTTTTTTATCAAAATTTTAAAAAGATAATAAAGACAACAAAAGAACACTATGAAAAACAAAGTAAATGGAAAGGGATCCTCTCCAGCAAATATAAAAAATGAACGTATTGAATCAAAGTGATACCTATTAGACAATATGATTGATCCAATAAAGAAATTAGAAAAAAATACTAAAAAATAGACTTCATCTTTACTCAACAATCTTTTCTCTTCCATATGCTTTTCCTCCCTTGAATTTAGTTATATATAAATATTATACAATACCTTACCCATTAAAGATATCTATAATCTAACTCATCTATACAAATGTACATATAGATTATTTTATGATACACTAAATGCGAAAAATTGTGTTTTTAAAGTATAAAATTCTATACTTTTTATAAATGAAAGGGAAGAAAATGAAAAAGAAAATTTTTGGGGTTTTACAAAGAATAGGACGTAGTTTTATGTTACCTATTGCTGTACTACCAATTGCGGGAATGTTTTTAGGTATTGGGAGTTCTCTTACTAACGAAGCAACGATTGCTTCTCTTGGTTTAGAGAGTATTTTAGGTACAGGAACAACTTTAAATCATATATTGATTTTATTAATGTCTGTAGGGCAAACAATTTTTGATAATCTGCCTTTGATTTTTGCAGCCTCTGTTGCTTTAGGAATGGCAAAGAAATCAAAAGAAGTAGCAGTGTTATCTTCTATAATTGCTTTTTTTGTGATGCATTCAACGATTCATAGTTTGCTTATTTTTGATGGAGTTATTAAAGGAAATGAGATTGTTAAAAAAGTTGTTGAAGGAACCCTTACAAATGTATGTGGGCAAGTATCCTTACAAATGGGGGTATTTGGAGGAATTATTGTTGGTTTAGGTGTGAGTTGTTTACATAATCGCTTTTATCAAATTCAGTTACCTGATTTTTTATCTTTCTTTGAAGGAGAAAGATTTATTCCTATTATCTCTACCATTGTCTATATTTTGGTAGGATTTTTGATGTTTTATATTTGGCCTACTTTCCAAGACGGGATTTTTAAATTTGGACAATGGATTGCTAGTAGTGGCTATGGGGGAACTTTTGTTTATGGAATTGTTAAAAGAGCCCTTGTTCCTTTTGGCTTACATCATGTTTTCTATATGCCTTTTTATCAAACTGCTATTGGTGGTACTTTGGAAGTCAATGGGGTTTTAATTGATGGTGCCCAAAATATTTTCTTTGCTCAACTTGCTGATCCAAATTTAAAGCACTTTAGTGTTGAAGCAACTAAGTATTTCTCTGGTGAATATATGATTATGATGTTTGGTTTACCAGGAGCAGCTTTAGCGATGTATCGCAGTGCTAAAGATGAATCTAAAAAAGTTATAAGAAGTCTTTTTTTATCAGCAGCCCTTACGAGTATGCTTACAGGAATTACAGAACCCATTGAATTTGCTTTTATTTTTGTGGCTCCTATGTTATTTGTCGTTGATGTTTTTTTAGCGGGTACAGCTTTTGTTTTAGCTCATGTTTTAAAGGTGACGATTGGGTTTACTTTTTCTTGTGGTTTAATAGATTTTCTTGTTTTTGGTGTATTACAAGGTAATAGTAAAACTCATTGGGTTTTTATTATTGTTGGTGGAGTTATGTATTTCTTCTTATATTATTTTTCATTCCGTTTTTTAATTAAGAAATTTGATTTAAAAACACCAGGAAGAGAAGATGATAATAAATTAACGATTTTTAATAAAAAGAAAATGGATTACTCTTTTGACCAATCATTACTTGATCCTCAAGTACAAATGATTATTAAAGGACTAGGTGGAAGATATAACTTTAGTGATCTTGATTGTTGTATTACACGATTACGTGCTTCTTTACAAGATCCAAGTCTTGTAAGCGAAGGTTCTTTAAAACAAGCAGGGGCAGCTGCTGTTTTATTACAGGGCAATGCTATTCAAATCATCTTTGGTCCAAAAGCTTCTTCTTTAAAAACAAAGATTGATGATTATTTAAATAATGTTCCTGCTTCTTATGATGAAGAAAAAACAATTGATTATCATACAACGGATGTAGAAATAGGAAATATTGTTGATGGTGAGGTTTTACCTATTGAAGATTGCTGCGATGATATCTTTGCTCATAAGTTATTAGGAGATGGTATCATGATTCGACCAATACATGGTTTGGTTGTTGCTCCTTGTGATGGAACGATTTCTATGATTTATCCTACAAAACATGCTTTAGGGATTGAATTAGAAAATGGTGTGGAAATATTGATTCATTTTGGTATTAATACTGTAAAATTAAATGGACAAGGGTTTGAACTTCTTGTTAAAATGAATCAGAAGGTTAAAAAAGGAGATCTGTTATGGAATGCAGATTTGAATTATATTAAAGAAAATGCCATCGATGATTGTCTTTTAATGATTATCACTAAAGGCCAAGGACCTTTAGAAAAGAACTATGGTCATAAAAAAAGTGGAGAAACAATTTTAAAAATAAAGAGGTGAACATAATGTATCAAGTCTTAAAAATATTAAACAATAATACCATTCTAGCTAAAGAAGATGATAATGAAATAATAGTTATGGCTAAAGGAATTGGTTTTGGTAAAAAAATAGATGAACATTTTGAAATTCCACCTCACGCCAAGAAATACATGATGCAAAAGAACTATCAAGCTAAAGATAAACAAAAGAAAGTCATTGACTATATCAATCCTGTTTATCTTGAAATTGCAGCTGAAATCATTAAAGAAGCAACAAATAAATTTGAACAAGTCAATCATGATATTCTTATTCCACTTGCTGATCATATTCATTTTGCGATTAAACGTATGGATGAAAATATCTTGCCTAGTAATCCATTTACCTATGATATACGACTTCTTTTCCCTGATGAATATGAAGTTGCTTTAAAATCAAAAGAAATTATTAAATCTTTTATTAATAAAGAAATCAACAATGATGAAGTAGGTTTTATTACTCTACATATTCACTCGGCAATTTCTTCTAATAAAGTAGGAGAATCTATGGAAGCTGCTCGTGTTGTTCATGAAAGTATTATTAAATTACAAACCGATTTAAATATGAAAATTGATGTTGAATCAATTTCTTATGCCCGTTTAATGAATCATATTAAATTCCTAATCATTCGTTTAAATACTAATGAACAATTGCAAATGGATATTAGTGAATTTACCAAAAATAAATTTCCTTTTGCTTATGAACAAGCAATAAGGATGTGTGATAATTTATCAAAGGTACTTCATAAAGAATTACCAGAATCAGAAATTGGCTATCTTGCTTTACATTTGGAAAGAATTTTATCAAGTGCATTTCAAAATTAGGGGATCACCCCTTTTTTTATTTATTGATAAATTGTGATTGTTTTATATTATATATTATCTTTTTCATTATTTTTTTTATCAAAAAATAATGAAAGAACATAAAAACGTAAAAAAATGATTGACGCTTACATTTTTTGATGTTAATATATCACTGTAATTAAATTGAATATTCAATAGTGTGTAACTTTAAGTAGGCATTAACTATTTTAAAAGAAAGCAATGGGTTCATTGTATCTTCTTTTAAATAGTTGGCCTACTTTTTTTGTTATTCAATGTTAATTAGAGAGAGGGAGGAAAAATATGGTAGGAATTATTCTTGCAAGTCATGGTGAATTCGCTAATGGAATTTTACAATCTGGTTCTATGATTTTCGGTGAACAAAAAGATGTAAAAGCTGTGACTTTACAACCAAGTGAAGGTCCTGATGATTTAAGAGCAAAAATGGAAGAAGCTATTTCCACTTTTGAAAATCAAGACGAAGTTCTTTTCTTAGTTGATTTATGGAGTGGAACTCCATTTAATCAAGCTAACTTATTACTTAACGGTCATGAAGATCATTGGGCTATCGTTACTGGGTTAAATTTACCAATGCTTATTGAAGCATATGCAATGCGTATGTCTACTGACAGCGCACATGAAATCGCAACTCATATCTGTGAAGTTGCTAGAGACGGAGTTAACATTCGTCCAGAAGAATTAGAACCTAAAAAGGAAGAAACAGTAAAAGCTGAAAACCCAGCACCTGCTGGGGCTATTCCTGAAGGAACTGTTCTTGGAGATGGACATATTAAATATGTCTTAGCTCGTGTTGATACACGTTTATTACATGGTCAAGTAGCTACTACTTGGACAAAATCAACTCAACCAACGCGTATCATTGTTGTATCTGATGCTGTTTCTAAAGATGCATTACGTAAACAAATGATTGAACAAGCTGCACCACCAGGTGTTAAAGCAAACGTTGTACCAATCAAAAAGATGATTGAAGTCGCTAAAGATCCTCGTTTTGGTGCTACTAAAGCTTTATTGTTATTTGAAACTCCTCAAGATGCTTTAAGAGCTATTGAAGGTGGCGTTGATATTAAAGAATTAAATATTGGTTCTATGGCTCACTCAGTTGGTAAAGTGGTTGTTAATAAAGCCATTGCTATGGATCAAGATGATGTTGAAACTTTAGAAAAATTAAAAGAAATGGGTGTTACTTTCGATGTTCGTAAAGTACCTGCTGATTCTAAAGAAAATATGGACAGTCTTCTTAAAAAAGCAAAGACTGAACTTCAAAATATGAAATAGGGGGAAAATTTAATGTCTGCAATTACTATTATGTTAATTATTTTAGTAGCATTATTAGCAGGTATGGAAGGGATTTTAGATGAATTCCAATTCCATCAACCACTAGTAGCGTGTACTTTAATTGGTTTAGTTTCAGGACATCTAAGTGAAGGTATTATCTTAGGTGGTTCTTTACAAATGATTGCCTTAGGATGGGCAAACGTTGGTGCTGCTGTTGCTCCAGATGCTGCTTTAGCTTCTGTTGCTTCTGCAATTATCATGGTTTTAGGTTTAAATGGTGGTACTGTTAATACACAAACAGCTATCTCTACTTCAATTGCTGTTGCAATTCCTTTATCAGTAGCTGGTTTATTCTTAACTATGATTTGTCGTACAATCGCTATCCCATTAGTTCACTTAATGGATGGTGCTGCTGAAAAAGGTGATTACCGTAAAATTGAAATCTATCAAATTTTAGGTATCTTATTACAAGGTGTCAGAATCGCAGTTCCTGCTGCTGCACTATGTATCGTTCCTGCTGAAGCAGTAACTAGTGTTTTAAATCAAATGCCTGCTTGGTTATCAGGTGGTATGACTGTTGGTGGTGGAATGGTTGCCGCTGTAGGTTATGCAATGGTTATTAATATGATGTCAACTAAAGAAACTTGGCCATTCTTTGCTATCGGTTTCGTATTAGCTGCATTAAGCGAATTAACATTAATCGCTTTAGGTGCTTTAGGTGTTGCTATTGCTTTAATTTACTTAGGATTAAAAGAAAACGGTGGTTCTGGTAATGGTGGTTCTACTGGTTCTGGTGATCCATTAGGTGATATTTTAAATGACTATTAATCTTGAAGGAGGAAAGAAATATGGCAGAAAAAATTCAATTAACTAAAAAAGATCGTTTATCAGTTGCTTGGCGTCATCAGTTCCTTCAAGGATCATGGAACTATGAACGTATGCAAAATGGTGGTTGGTGTTATTCAATTATCCCAGCTATCAAAAAATTATACAAAGATCCACAAGATAGAGCAGATGCTTTAAAAAGACATCTAGAATTCTATAATACACATCCTTATGTTTCAGCTCCAGTTATGGGTGTTACATTAGCCTTAGAAGAAGAAAGAGCTAATGGTGCTGAAATCAATAATCAAGCTATTCAAGGGGTTAAAGTTGGTATGATGGGACCTCTTGCTGGGGTTGGAGATCCAGTATTCTGGTTCACTTTAAGACCAATCTTAGGTGCTTTAGGTGCTTCTCTTGCTTTAGGTGGAAGTATTGTTGGTCCATTATTATTCTTCTTTGCTTGGAATATTATCCGTATGGCATTTATTTGGTATACTCAAGAATTTGGATATAAAGTTGGTACTTCTATCGCACAAGATTTATCTGGTGGTTTATTAGGTAAAATTACTCAAGGTGCTTCTATTTTAGGTATGTTCATTATCGGTTCTTTAGTTCAACGTTGGGTAAGTATTTCATTTACTCCTGTTGTTTCTAGAGTTACTCAATCTGAAGGTGCTTATATTGATTGGAGTCAAATCAAAGGTGGAGCTGAAGGTATTAAATCAGCTTTATCTCAATATGCTTCCCTTGGAGCTAATGGATTAGATAAAATTAAAGTTACTACTTTACAACAAAACTTAGATCAATTAATTCCTGGACTTGCAGCATTATTACTTACATTACTTTGCTGCTGGTTATTAAAGAAAAAAGTTTCACCAATCGTTATTATCGTTGCATTATTTATCGTTGGTATCTTAGCTCGTTTAGCTGGAATTATGTAATTTAAAAAGTTCAATATTTATGGAGGGAATATATGGTACAATCATTAAATAAAAAAGTCGATTTAACAATTAACGCTACTTCTTATTTAGGAATGGCAAACTATGGTAAAGTGTTAGTCGGGGATGAAGCTTTTGAATATTACAATGATAAAAACGTCAATGATTATATTCAAATTCCTTGGTCTGAAGTAACAGAAATCATGGCAAGTGTCATGTTTAAAGGAAAATGGATTCCTCGTTTTGCAGTTGTTACGAAAAACAACGGAAACTTTATCTTTTCGACAAGAGATAATAAAAAGACATTAAGAGCTGTTAGAAATTATGTTGATCCAAATAATATAGTTCGTTCTCTTAGTTTCTTTCAAGTAATCTCTCGTGGTTTAAAATCATTATTCAAACGTAAATAAATATTGAGCAAAGGAGCTTCATTGCTCCTTTTTTTTGTTATAATGAAAGAGGTGATAATATGGATCTAAATAGAATACATTATTTCTTTAAAGCTGTTGAATATAAAAACTTTACGCAAGCAGCTAACGCTTGTCATATTGGACAAACAACCATGTCTAAATACATTGCTGTCTTAGAGCAAGAACTCCAAACACAGCTATTTATAAGAGAACATAGAACATTAACTCTTACTAAACAAGGAAAACAGTTCTATGAAGGAATGAAAAACATTTATGCTTCTTATCAAACTTTATGTCAAAATATTCAACAAACGAATACTTTACATATAGGCATGAAAACAACAGATTTTACAGACTTTGAAATTCTTGAAAGCTTTGAAAAGAAATACCCACATCTTTCTATTTCTTATTCTTATCTTGAAGAAAATGAATTGATGGAAGGCCTAAAAGCGCATCAACTCGATGCGTTAATTTCTCCAAGCATGCTCTCTTTCTACAAAAACAATCCAATTGAAACAACAACCTTATCTAAAGAAAACGTTTCTCTTGTTTGTTCAAAAGAACTGATCCATAAATATCATACAATAGAAAAGGTCATTCAATCTGTTCCCTATATTACAAAAGCAACAGATCAAAACTATCATCAATTATGTAAAGATGAACTTTATAAAATTTATCATACAACTTTTAATAAAGTAGAATACGTTAAAGAATTTCCTAAACAACTTCTTTTACTTAATCTATCTAGAGGTTTTTCAATCCTTCCTACAAAAGAAGTAGAAAATAGAGATCAGTTCTATTTAGAGGATATTAGTAAATACTTTGCTGATCTTGAAAAAATAAATCTTGTTTATTTAAAACAAAATAAATCAGAGAACTTAAATCTATTATTGCAACATATACATGAAAAAAAGTGCTAGATTAAGCATTTTTTTTCGTTTTATCTTTTAACATTTATCCTATATAATACAAAGCAAGGAGTTGATGTTATGCAAAAAGATTTAACAAAAGGCAGCGCCTTAAAAAATATTATTACTTTCTCATTACCGTTTTTACTTGCTAATTTCTTACAAACATTCTATGGCATGGCTGATTTATTTATTGTCGGTCAATACAATGGAGCCGCTTCTTTATCAGGGGTTTCTATTGGAAGTCAGGTCATGCATATGATTACTGTTATGCTTGTAGGAATTGCAATGGGTTCAACGGTCATGATTGGTCGTTATGTTGGTGAAAGAAAAGAAGAAGAAAAAAGGATGACTGTAGGAAATACAATCATTATCTTTATGATTTTATCTCTGATCGTTACTTTGATTTTATTATTCTTTATTAATCCGATTGTTTCTATTATGTCTACACCTGTAGAAGCAATTCAAGAAACAACACTTTATTTAAAAATATGTTTTATTGGAATTCCTTTTATTACTGCTTACAATATTATTAGTTCTATTTTTAGAGGATTAGGGGATTCTAAAAGTCCTATGTATTTTGTGGCAGTTGCTTGTTTTTTTAATATCGTGTTAGATTTTATTTTCATTGGTTATTTCAATATGCATGCCGTTGGAGCAGCATTTGGGACAGTGATTTCACAACTTATTAGTGTAATTGTTGCTTTACTTGCAATTATTAAAAGAAAATTGATTGTCATCCATAGATACCATTTGAAATTACATAAAAAAATTATTAAAGATATCTTTAAAATCGGTTTTCCTATTTCTATGCAAGATGGTCTTATTCAAGTATCATTCATTATTATTACGATTATCGCAAACATGCGTGGTGTTGATATTGCCGCAGCAGTTGGTGTTGTAGAAAAAATCATTAGCTTTTTATTCTTAGTACCATCAAGTATGCTTTCAGCAATCTCTGCTATATGTGCCCAATGTGTAGGAACAAAACAACATCAACGTGCTCGCCAAACATTACGTTATGGAATGATGATTGCTTTAGGATTTGGAATTTTCTTTGCGATTACTTGTCAATTTATTTCCAAGGAAATTCTTTCGTTATTTACAAGTGAAGCTATCGTTATTATGTATGGAAGTCAGTATTTAAAAGGATATGTTTTAGATTGTATGTTTGCTTCTATTCATTTCTGTTTTAGTGGTTTCTTTACTGCTTATGGTTATTCTATGATTTCATTTATTCATAATGTCATCTCTATTGTTTTAATAAGAATACCTGGAGCTTATATAACTTCTAAGCTTTTCCCTGATACTTTGCTTCCTATGGGTCTTACACCAGCATTAGGTTCTATTTTATCAGCAATGATTTGTGTAAGTATTTTTATCATTATGAAGAAAAAGAATAAATTTGATTATTAAAACGTCATACAAGTGATGACGTTTTTACTTAAACTTAATTGAAAGAATACATGTATAATCATTCTTTATCTTTTTGTTTGTTTCTAACTCTTTTATAGGAAGAGATGTGACATGATTTTTTCCATAAGATAATGCCACTAACATTTGTTTTTTACTATATTTAATAGCTGTTTTTTCTTCAATTTGATCATAATCCCAAACATCATAGTTACTAATGTTTTCTAAAAATGAAATACCTTCAGCTATATAATACCCATCTTCAAAAGCATCTATAATCTTCAAAGTAGATGCTTCTCGATCTACTACTAAAGCAATATTTCCGGTATTTATTCCTTTTGAAGGATTATTATAAAATGTACAGATTTCTTTATCAGATATCTTTTTACCTTTTTGATATTGGGTTAAATACATAGTTAATGAATCAAAATCTTTTTTTGAATTATAATGAAATAACAAAATATCACCTGGATGATTAGAAAGCATATTTGCTGTTTGCATTTCTGTGCTTTTTTCTAAATAAGGTTCTATATAGTTTTGTGGTTGTGTTAATTTTTTGTAGATAAATATGCTTGTAATAAATATGAAAACAATAAGCATAACTATTAATAATCTTATAATTTTCTTTAGATACTTTTGTTTGTTTTTATTATCTTTTGTAATCTGAATAATATTTTCTTCTGCTTTTTGTTCAATTGTTTCTTTAGGTATATCTTCTCCAGTAAGAAACTCATTAATACTTATATCTAGTATTTTACATAATTCTAGATAAACAGAGACATCCGGTAAACAGATACCTCTTTCCCATTTAGAGACTGATTTATCAGACATATTTAACTTTTCAGCAAGCTGTTTTTGTGTTAATCCTTGTTCTTTTCTTTTAAAAGCTATATATTTACCTATTTTGATAAGATCCATATGACCACTTCCTTTAATCAAATCATATCATTTTAAATAGAAAACAACACCTCTTATAAGTAGAATTAGTTTTTATATTATGAAAAAACAAACAAATATTCAATAATATCGATATAATGAATTTGATAATAAAAAATAAGGAGAAATATAATATGAAACAATTTCCAGAAGGATTTTTATGGGGTGGAGCTACTGCCGCTAACCAATATGAAGGTGGTTGGAAAGAAGGAGGAAAAGGAGTAAGTTGTAGTGATGTACAATTATTTACTGATCCTAAATCTATGAAAGATTTATTAAATACTCATGGGTTATGTGATATTTCTGATGAAATGATTGAAAAAGCTTTAAGTACTGATGATGAAGTTTACTATCCAAAACGTCATGGGATTGATTTTTATCATCATTATAAAGAAGATATTGCTTTACTTGCAGGAATGGGATTTAAGGTTTATAGAATGTCTATTGCTTGGTCTCGTATTTTCCCTAGAGGGGATGAATTAGAACCTAATGAAGAAGGTTTAAAATTCTATGATGCTGTTTTTGATGAATGTTTAAAATATGGAATGCAACCTTTAGTTACAATGTCTCATTATGAACCACCTCTTGCTTTTTGTATGGATTATAATGGTTGGTATGATCGTCGTTCCATTGAATTCTTTACACGTTATGTGGATGTTATTACTAAAAGATATAAAGATAAAGTTAAATTATGGCTTACATTTAATGAGATTGATTCAATCATTAGACATCCATTTATGACAGGTGGTTTAATTGAATCAAGATTTAAACCTGAAGAATTTGAAGAAGTAGAATATCAAGCAATGCATCATCAATTTGTGGCAAGTGCTTTAGCGGTAAAAATTACACATGAAAATATTCCTGACGCTAAAGTAGGTTGTATGCTTACAAAATTAACTTACTATCCATATACTTGTAAACCAGAAGATCTTTTAGAACAACAACAAAGAATGAGACAAATCTATTGTTATAGTGATACACAAGTTCATGGTGAATATCCTAAATATTTATTACAAATGTATAAAAATAAAGGATTCAATATTAAAATGACTGATGAAGATCTAAAAATCATGAAAAAATATCCTGTTGATTTTATTTCATTTAGTTATTATTCATCAAGTTGTGTTGCTGCTGATACAAAAGGCTTAGAAATGAGTGCAGGTAATACAGAAACAGCTATTAAAAATCCATATATTCCAAGTTCTGATTGGGGATGGCAAATTGATCCTATCGGTTTAAGAATTTCTTGTGTAGATTTATATGATCGTTATAGAAAACCATTATTTATTGTGGAAAATGGTTTAGGTGCTAAAGATACTGTGGAAGCTGATGGTTCTATTAATGATGATTATCGTATTGATTATTTAAGAGAACATATTAGACAAATGTATAAAGCTATTGAAGAAGACGGTGTTGAATTAATGGGTTATACAACTTGGGCACCAATTGATTTATTATCTAACTCTACAAATCAAATGTCTAAACGTTATGGATTTATTTATGTAGATGTTGATGATTATGGTAATGGAACTTATAAACGCTCTAAAAAGAAATCTTATGATTGGTATAAAGAAGTTATTGCGACTAATGGATCTTCTATTTTAGATGACTAGTTAAGGAATCGAAAGATTCCTTTTTTCATACGTATTATCTTGCGTACTATCATACGTACTTTTTATATTTTCTTTTATTGAAAATCATAGAAAGGGACTTTGTGATATAATTAGCTAAAGGAGATTTTTTATGAAAGAGAAAGTATTATTTTTTGATATAGATGGGACATTAGTATGCTCACAAATGGGAATTTATGAAATACCTTTAGGTGTAAAACAACAATTAAATAAATTAAAGAAACAAGGACATAAACTCTTTATTTGTAGTGGAAGACCCAAAGCCATGTTAGATGAAAAATGGCTCGATGGAACTTTTGACGGTTATATTTTAAATAATGGTGGTTATGTAGAAATTGATGGAAAATCTATTTATGAAAATAGAATGGATTATGAGTTATGTTTAAAGACAGCAAATATGTTAGAAGAACTTCATTGTGATTATATGATTGCGACAGCGAATCATTTATACATTGATCCTTCTTATAAAGAACTTTATAACTTCTTTGTTCAAAAGGGACATTTTGAAGATCTATTTACAATAAAGTTTGATCGTAATGAGGTATTAAAAAGAGCGATTAAAATAGAAGCAAATGTTACAAATAAAGATCGTGAAAAAATAGAAAAGTATATTCAAAATGATTTTGGTTATGTTATTAATTTTGATGAACATGGCAGTGACAATGCTTTTGAATTCTATTCACCAACGATTTCAAAAGCTACAGGTATTCAAAAAATTCTTGATTATTATCATTTAAATCAAGATGACACATACGCTTTTGGAGATGGAGAAAATGATTTAGAAATGATTGAATTTTGTCGTGTAGGGGTTGCTATGGGAAATGCCTGTGATTTATTAAAAGCTAAAGCAAATATTATTTGTAAATCGGTTGTTGATGATGGTTTAGAAGATATTTTAAAAATACTATTTAGTGATTAAGGAGAAATCTATGATTGTATTTCATGAAGAAAGTGAAACTTTTCATTTGTATAATAATGAAATCAGTTATGTGTTTAAAATCTTAAAAAATAATCAATTAGGACAACTCTATTATGGAAAAAGAATTCATGATCGTAAAGACTTTGATCATTTATTAGAACTCTTTCCTCGTCCTATGTCACCTTGTAGCTATAAAGGAGATTTAAGTTTTTCATTAGAACATATTAAACAAGAATATCCTGTTTATGGTTCAGGTGATTTACGTCATCCTGCTATCGATATTTTACAAGAAAATGGGAGTCATATTTTAAACTTTGAATATGTAAGTCATGAAATTATACAAGGAAAACCAAAATTAAAAGATCTTCCTGCTACCTATGTAGAAAATGAAAACGAAGCCCAAACTCTTATCATTACCTTATATGATGAAGTCATTAAAACAAAGCTTCAATTAAGTTATACTATTTATCAAGATTTTCCTGTAATTACAAGAAATGCTTTTATTGTTAATGAGGGGAAACAAAAATTAAGACTTAATCAAATGATGTCTATGTCTTTAGACTTACCTGATCAAGATTATGAAATGATTGAACTTACAGGATCATGGGCAAGAGAACGTTCTATTAAAACAAGAAAACTTACAGAAGGTATTCAAAGTATTTATTCTTTAAGAGGCTGTTCTTCTCATCAATTTAATCCTTTTATTGCTTTAAAAAGAGAAAATTGTAAAGAAACAAGTGGGGAAGTTTTAGGTTTTAGTTTGGTTTATAGTGGTAACTTTTTGGCCCAAGTAGAAGTCGATAATTATCATGTCTCACGTGTCTCTATGGGAATTCATCCTCATTGTTTTGAATATCTATTAGATCATTTAGATTCTTTTCAAAGTCCTGAAGTTGTGATGGTTTATAGTGATCAAGGATTGAATAAGATGTCTCAAACCTATCATCAACTTTATCAAAAAAGACTTGCTAGAGGGAAGTATCGAGATCAAGTAAGACCTATTTTGGTGAATAATTGGGAAGGAACTTATTTTGATTTTAATGAAGATAAGATTGTTTCAATGACTAATACAGCAAAAGAATTAGGAATTGAGTTATTTGTGTTAGATGATGGTTGGTTTGGTAATAGAAATAATGATCATCAAGGATTAGGAGATTGGTTCCCTAATTTAGATAAATTGCCTCATGGAATTAATGGTTTATCAAAGAGAATTCATGATTTAGGTTTAAAATTTGGATTATGGTTTGAACCAGAGAGGGTCAATGAAGATTCTAACTTATATAGAAATCATCCTGAATGGGTGTTAAAAACACCTCATAGAAAGAGTTGTCATGGAAGAAATCAATATATTTTAGATTTTTCTAATCCTGAAGTTGTTGAATACATTGCCCAGGCAATGATGAATGTGATTGATGATTCCTATATTTCATATATTAAATGGGACATGAATCGTTGTATGTCAGAAGTCTATTCAAGCATTCATGATGTTTCATCACAAGGAAGAGTCATGCATGAATATATCCTAGGTGTTTATCATTTATACGAAGTTTTAACCAATAAATACCCTGATATACTCTTTGAATCCTGTGCAAGTGGAGGCGCACGCTTTGACCCAGGAATGCTTTATTATGCCCCTCAATGTTGGACCAGTGATGATACTGATGCGATAGAAAGATTAAAGATTCAATATGGAACCTCTCTAGTTTATCCTTTATCTTCTATGGGATCACATGTATCTAATATTCCTAATCATCAAACATTTAGAAAAGTGCCTTTACAAACACGTGCTAATGTGGCCTATTTTGGTACTTTTGGTTATGAATTAGATGTTAATTCTTTAAGTGATGAAGAAAAAGAAATCATTAAAAAACAAATTGTTTTTATGAAACAATATCGTTCTTTATTTCAATTTGGTACTTTTTATCGTTTAAAAAGTCCTTTTGAAGGAAATGAAACAGCTTGGATGGTTGTTTCTAAAGAAAGAGATTTAGCGATTGTAGGGTATTATCGTACTTTACAAGAAGTTAATGTTGGATATCGTCGTTTATTATTAGAGGGATTAGATGAAAATAAGGTTTATCATGTAAATGATTTAGATTTATATGGTGATGAGTTGATGAATGTGGGTTTGCTTATAAGTGATAGTTCTTGTGGTGAGAATAAGGATGGTATTGGAGATTATTATTCTAAATTATATATTTTAAAGGAGAAAAAAGAAAATGAGTAATGAATGGTGGAAGAAAGAGATAGCTTATCAAATTTATCCTAAAAGTTTTAAGGACTCTAATGGAGATGGAATTGGTGATTTAAGAGGGATTATTGAAAAGCTTGATTATTTAGAGGATTTAGGAGTGACTTTATTATGGTTATGTCCTATTTATAAATCACCTATGGATGATAATGGATATGATATTTCTGATTATTATGATATTAATCCTGAATTTGGAACAATGGCTGATTTAGAAGAATTGATTGAAAAAGCTAAAAATAAAGGAATTAAGATTATTATGGATCTCGTTATCAATCATAGTTCAGATGAACATGCTTGGTTTCAAGAAGCTTTAAAAGATCCTCATAGTCCTTATCATGACTATTATATCTTTAAATCCTCTAAAGATGGTAAAGAACCAAATAACTGGAGATCAGTTTTTGGTGGTTCTGTATGGCAAAAGGTTGAAGGAAGAGATGAATATTATTTCCATGCTTTTTCTAAAAAACAACCTGATTTAAATTGGGAAAATCCAGCTTTAAGACAAGAACTTTATAAAATGATTAATTGGTGGTTAGATAAAGGAATTGCGGGATTTAGAGTTGATGCAATTAACTTTATTAAAAAAGATCAAAGATATTTAGATGGTCCTGTTGATGGACAAGATGGTTTAAGTGCTTGTTTTGCTTATTCTAGAAATCAACCAGGAATTGAAGTCTTTTTTGATGAATTGAAGAAAGAAACATTTGAAAAACATAATTGTATGACAGTAGCTGAAGCTGTTGGGGTTCAATATAAGGATTTAGGTATTTTTATTGGTAAAGATGGATGTTTTTCAATGATGTTTGATTTTAATTATTGTAATTTTGATATTAATGAAGATGAAGAATGGTTTAAAAGACAAGATTGGACAACTAAACAATTTAAAGAACTCTTATTTACAAGTCAAAGAGAAGTTCAAAAGCTTGGATGGATTGCGAGTTTCTTAGAAAATCATGATCAACCTAGAGCTATTGATAAATTTATTTTAGATAAAAAAGATCATAATTATTATTCACAAACAATGCTTGCTGGTATGTTCTTTAATTTAAGAGGAACACCATTTATCTATCAAGGTGAAGAAATCGGTATGGAAAACTTTGAAAGAAAAGACATTAGTGAATTTGATGATATTGGAAGTCATGGTCAATACCAAAGAGCTTTAGAAGAAGGCTTTACTAAAGAAGAAGCCATGCATTTCCTTAACCTTAGAAGTAGAGATAATACTAGAACACCAATGCAATGGGATAGTAGTGAATATGCTGGATTCAGTAATCACAAACCTTGGTTAAAAATGACAGGAAGCCAAGATAAAATCAATGTTGAAAGTCAATTCAATGATCCAAATTCAATCTATAGCTTCTATAAAAAAATGATCTCTATTAGAAAACAAGAAGATATTCTTGTTTATGGTGATTTTGAAGAAATCAACACAGTAGATGATGTCATTGGTTATAAACGTACTTATCAAGGACAAGAAATTATTTGTTTCTGTAACTTTACAAACACTGAACAACCAATTCCTGATATTCAAGGAAACATCTTGTTAGATAACTACAACAACTACAACCCAACAACCTTAAAACCTTATCAATTTATTATGATCAAAAAATAATAACAGCCCTTTAGTGATAAACTAGAGGGCTTTTTGTTGTAAAAAAAATAGAACCATGTATTACTACACGGTCCTTACAAAATATATTAAATATATTTTTCTATGCGTTTTCATTTTAATAATCTATATATTACTTGTCAATGTTTGTTTTATTTTTGGTGACATTTTCGCTGAACGTTAACATTTTTATTGACATTAGTATTTATTACCTATATTACTAAATTTATTACAAATATTAAAATTACCTCTACATTATTTATATATACAATTTTTTTCTATTTTTCTTACCCTTCCCGCCTAAATGAGGAATGAATATATAACTATTTTTAAAAACTCACCAATAGAAAAAGCAATCAAAAAAATTAGATTACTTTTATTTTATAAGTTCATATTCAAATAAATTTTCAACAATATTGTCATCATAATATTTTTGAAGTTTTTTCTTTAATGATGACATAGAATTATTTAATTACCAGATTCAATTAAGGCATTTAATAACCTTATTTTTAGATAAACGCTTATTCTTACTAAATAGATCAACTAATTCATCTAATATAATTTTTTGACATAATTTTTATCCTTTCTTGTTCATTAATTTCACTAATATGTATCAATGACAAGAAATCTCCTGTATAATTATTTTATATTTTACTATATTTATGGGAAAAATTCATCATAATAAAAATATCTAATAATATAATATTTATTTACTATTGGTGAAAATAATAGAATGTAAAATAAGAACAATTTAGGAGGATATAATATGGGAAAAGAAAAGAATACAGACATGTGGGTTCATGATTTATTAACAAGTGCAAACATTAAGCATGAAGCTGATGGAAGTGATATAAAAGAAATAAACGAAGCCTTGAAAACTGCCTCAAAAAGAAATACAGGAAAAGTAGGTAAGCCAGAATTTATTTGTGTTGTTAAAGATTTCTTGATAGTTATTGAAGACAAGGCTTCTATTTCAAAACATATAAAATTGGATGAAAATGATGTAATAAGTTTAGAAGTTAAAGATGTTACAGATTATGCTGTAAATGGAGCATATTTTTATGGGAAACATTTATTTGATAATACATCATATAAAAAAATAATAGCTTTTGGTGTTTCTGGAAATTCAAAGAAACATAAAATAACTCCATTATTTATAGATGGAACTGAATATTGTAGGATATTACCAGACGTTGAATCGTTCATTTCATTTAATGAAATGAACATAGATGAATATTACATTAAAGAAGTTCTCAAAGAAAATACAAATGAAGAAAAAGAATTATCTGAAATATTAAAAGATGCAGCTATATTGCATGAAGATTTAAGAAATTATGGAAACCTTAAAGACATTGATAAGCCATTAATAGTTTCTGGCATCTTATTAGCATTAAGGGAAATGGAATATAAAAACTTTTCTGTTGATAATTTGACAGGAGATGACACTAAAACAGATGGAACAAAAATTTATGAAGCTATTAAAACTAATTTAGATAGAAGCAATGTTAAGCCTGAAACAAAAAAAGATAAGTTACTTCATCAGTTTTCTATCATTAAAGATACTGCTATACTAAATGAAAAAAATGGTATATTGGGAATGACACCATTGAAATATTTTACAATTTTTTTAAAGGACAAACTGTATGATTCAATTAGATTTAATAATTCATCTGAAGATTATTTAGGTAGATTTTATGGTGAATTTATGTCTTATTCTGGTGGTGATGGACAAACACTTGGAATTGTACTTACTCCTAAACATATAACTGATTTATTTTGCAAATTAGCAGACCTAAAAGATGATGATATTGTCCTTGACCCTTGTTGTGGAACAGGAGGATTTTTAATATCTGCTATGCATGAAATGGTTCAAAAAATAAAAGAATCAAATATAGGAGAAAATTCTAAACAAAACAAAATTAAAAATATAAAGCAAAAACAACTACATGGTATTGAATTACAACCATATATGTTCACTATTGCTACAACAAATATGATTCTTAGAGGAGATGGTAAATCTAATATTATAAATGAAAATTTCCTTTCTCAAGAATCAGGAACATTACAATTAAAACAAGCAAATGTTGGTATGATGAATCCACCATATAGTCAAGGTTCAAGTCAAAATTCTAATCTTTATGAATTATCATTTGCAAAACATCTTTTAGATTCATTGGTGGAAGATGGAAAAGGAATAATAATTGTTCCTCAATCTTGTATGACTGGTAAAACAGAAGAAGAAGCATCACTAAAAGAAAAAATTTTAGAAAAACATACATTGGAAGGAGTTATAACTCTTAATAAAGATACATTTTATGGTGTTGGAACTCTTCCTTGTATAGCTGTATTCACAGCTCATCAACCTCATCCAGAGGATAAATTGGTTAAATTTATTAATTTTGAAGATGATGGATATAAAGTATTCCCACATATTGGATTAGTGGAAACAGAATCTGCAATTGATAAAAAAGAACATCTACTTGATGTATGGTTTGATAGAATTGATGCTGAATCAAAGTTTTGTGTTAAATCTACTGTTAAACCTGATGATGAATGGTTACATAGTTTTTATTATTTTAATGATGAAATTCCAACAAAAGAAGAATTTGATAAAACAGTTGCTGATTACATAACATTTATGGTCAATATGATGTCACATAATAGAGGGCACTTATTTGAAGGTGAAGAAAATGAATAACACAAAAGTATGGCATGGATTTTCTTTAGATGATTTGTTTATTATTTGTAGAGGAAATGCTAAAAATATTAATAGTAAAAAAGATGAAGGTGATGTTTCTTTAATATCTGCTAAAGATAATAACAATGGGTTTAATAAAAATGTAATTCCAACTTCAAAAGAAACAATATATAAAAATGTTTATACCGTAAATAATAATGGGAATGGTGTTTGTTTATCTTATTATCATGAATATCCACTTATTGCATCATCTGATGTGACAATTCTCAAACCAAAATATGATAAATTTTGTAATATAAGTGTTGCCCTCTTCATAACTACTTTAATAAGACAACAAAAAAGCAAATTTAATTATGGATATAAAATGAGTGAATCAAGAGTAAAAAAACAAAAAATATTATTACCCTTAAAACAAGGATTTGATGAATCAAATAATAGTCCTACAATAGAAGATATAGATTTTGAATATATGATAAATTATATTAATAATATCATTACTAACAAAAAATCTAATTATAAATATAAAATACAGAACAAATATAATAACATAACATATGATGAACAATTGGTATCTCTTGATAAAAAACAATGGAAAGAATTTAATATAGATGAATTGTTTGAAGCAGATAATATTTATAGAGGGAAAAGGTTAACAAAGGCAAAACAAATTATTGGAGATACACCTTATATATCTTCTTCTGGCATTTCTAATGGCGTTAATAATTTTATATCTAATGATGTAAAAGTTAGAAAAGGAAATAACTGCTTAACACTTGCTAACTCTGGAAGTGTTGGTGCATGTTTTTATCATCAATATGAATTTATAGCTTCTGACCATGTTACATGCCTAAAGTCTAATAAATTAAATGAATTTTCTTATTTGTTTGTTGCAACAATGTTAAATAGATTATCAACTAAATATAACTTTAATAGAGAAATAAATGACAAAAGAATAAAAAGAGAAAAAATCCTACTGCCTTTAAATGACAAAGGTGAAATTGATTATGAATATATGGAACAATATGTCAAAAATATTTTAATAGAAAATATGTCACAATCAGAAATTAAATAAATAACGGTCTTTATGACCGCTTTTTTACTTTATGAAATGAAAAAAATTTTTAATTATGTGTCATCATTTTAGCATCATAACACACATATTTTTAGTTACAAACCATTGATTTTGGCACTTGACCTCTGCACACATATGTATATATGCTCAAAAAACAGCATAAATTTGATATAAAATAGCTTTGATTTTGTTCATTTTAGGTTTCATATCATTGATAATTTCTTTGGACTATTTGTCCATTGTTTCAGTGATCTATATATTTATAATGAATTAAAAGGAGTTAATAATATGATACATAATTATTCACTTATCATTATTAAATATAAAAATAAATATCTTCTTTATGATGATCAAAGATGGAAATGTAAACTTTTTATAAATTATAAAACCGTAAATAAAGACAATGAGCAACATCTCATCAATTTCATTAGTAAAGATTTAGAAATAAATACTTCTTTGATTTCACGCAAATATATTACTTCTAAAATTCAAAGAAAATATTCTATAAGTCATAATGAATATAGAACTTATAATCATTCTCTTTATTTAGTAACATTTACCAACAATTATGATAAATAGTGACTTTATTATAAAAAATAAACATTATTATTTGATGACAATAAATGAGATGTTAAATAATAAAAATATAAAAGAAAAAAATTTAGAAGTTGTAGAGTTTGTGAAAAAAGAAATATAAATAATTAAATATATTATAGGAGGAAAATATGGGATATTGTGCAGATGGTAATGGAGAAGTATTTTTAAAAGATGGAATAAATATTAAAGAGTTAAAAAATAAATTAGATAACTTAAATAGTAGTATTGATTATAATATTGAAGATCAAGTGATTATGCTCGAAGAATATACTTTTTCTTGGTTTGAAGATAGAACTTATACATTTTTAAATACATTAAAGCCGTATATTGAAGAAGGTATAATGGAATATAGATCAATTGATGATGATCATCATTGGCGATATATCTATAATCCAGTATTAAATAAATGGAAAGAAAAAATTGCTTGTACAAGTTATGGTTTTGAAGGATATACTGATGATGAATTAATTGATGAACTAAAAAATCGTGGTTATATAGTTAGAAAATCAAAAATAAAAGAATTAGTAAATAAAAATATTGATCAAATAATTGAAGACAGATTTTAAAATAATGCAGCCTCATAGGTTTTATGACTATGAAACTTTTTATGCTATAATTAAAGTAATTTTATAGTTGAAAAAATTAATATTACTACATTTGATAGTTATTATATTTGCTTTGTAAAAAGAAAGGAAAAAGATATTATGGAACATACAGGATATATACGTATTGAAAGAAAAAAAATACCATTCTATCTAAAAGATAAAAAAGTTCACTTGATCCCAGATAATCCTTTTGCATCTTTAATGCCAGGAAATATTAAAGAAAAAGAAATCGTAAAAGGTACTACTACAGATAACAGAGAAATCACTTTTATTGGTTGCAGATATAATTCTTGTATTTTGATATATAAAGCATTAATAATATCAGACTATAATACAGGAATTTATCCAGAAATAACAAAATTTGATAGAATATGCTTTGAAGGTAGAGCAGTTAACACGTTTGCAGGTCCAGGCAGAGCTTTTACATCAGAAAAAGGTTCTGATACATCAAATCAAATGAAAACTATTATTCCAAAAAAATGGGAAGATATAAATTTTACAGGAGAAGCAAAATTAAAGAGAGACAAATTTAAACTAGCTATAATTTTTACTATTCGACACAACTTGAAATACGATAAAACATCAATGGGTGAAGCTATACCAAATTTTTCTTTAGAATATGAAAAAGGAAAAAATATTAAATATATACCTCAAATATATTTAATGGCTTACGATTTCTTTTGCTTTTTAAATTTTCGTCGTAATATTATTTTTAACAAAATAACATTACAAATAAAAAAAGATGATATATTTTATCCTATTGCAACTGTGTATGTTAATTCTAATATAAATGATGATTTTGATCGAAATGAAAATAATAGCATAATATCAACAGATTGTATTAAATTTTGGAACAAGTTATTTAGTGTAATTGCTTTAAGAAGAACACAAAAGATATATGACAATTTTTATATACCCCTAAATTCTAAAGAAGCACCTACTGTTACATATGAAAAATATCTTGCTTGTGCATTAAGTTTTGAAAGTGAATATACTAGATTATATCCAACAAAAAAAGAAGATAATAAATCATATGCCGAGATACATAACATATTTGTAAAAACAGCCGATGAACTAAATGTTATATTTCATGCTATACAAAATGACCAAATTACATTTAATGATTTTTTTCAAATATATATTGATGGAGTAAATAAAAAATATACAAAATTAGTAAAAAATTCATCAAAAACTAAAAAGAGAAAAACAGATGGATATTTCAATAAAATAAAAGATTCACTTTCTAAAATTGATTACAGTCTTGCTGATAAATACAAAAACGCTTTAAACGATAATATAGAATATCTTCAACCTGTTATTGATCAATTATGTAAACATAATAATATTACATTTCCTTCTGCTTATGAAGCTGGAACAATTTTTGCTGATTTTAGAAATAAAATTGCGCACGGAAATCCTGAAGAAATAAAATCAATTCATTGCGTTTTATATGAAATTGCAAGAGCTATGATATATATTATGATTTTAAAAATGTCTGATGCAGATAATAAAAGTATAAAAACAATTATTAGTAAATTATTTTAGTGTATGCAGTAAATATTAAAATTTTCTATAACTTTTTTTATAAATATCTATATATAATGCTTTTTTCTTTACAATATTCACTTTCTCATAGGCTTTATGCCTATGAGATTTTTTATGTTATAATTGAAATAACTTTACAGTTGGAGGAATTATATGAAAACAATTAATGTTGTTGCTGGAATAATAAAAAAAGATAATAAGATTTTTATAGCTGAAAGAGGTTATGGAGAATTTAAAGGAATGTATGAATTTCCTGGTGGGAAGATTGAGCCTGGTGAAGAACCTAAAGATGCTTTAAAAAGAGAACTTTATGAAGAAATGCAAGCTCATATAAAAGTTGATTCTTTCTTTTATCATGTACATTATGAATATCCTGATTTTATTTTAGAAATGGATTGTTTTATTTGTCATTTATTAGATGATCATCTTGTTTTATTAGAACATTTAGATGGCAAATGGATTGATCCTCAAGATAATGATGAATCTATTGTATGGGTACCAGCAGATATTGAAGTAATTAATGAATTAAAGAAAAGAGGTTAGGGTTATGGAAACTCTTCAAGAATTTCAACCACGTCTTGTTTATAACAATTATAAAGAACGCATAAAAGTGTCTCATGAATTAGAATTACTTTTTAAAAACTGTGATTCATTTGAACTATCTGTTGCTTTTATTGCTGATTCTGGTCTTGCTGCTCTTAAAGAATGTTTTGATTATTTAAGAGATCATCACATTCCTGGAAAAATTATTACCTCTACTTATTTAGGTTTTAATGCTCCAAGTATGTTTAAAAAACTACTAAAATATGAAAATATTGAAGTAAAAATATTTGAAGGTAAAGGATTTCATCCAAAAGGATATATCTTTCATAAAAAAGATCAAACAGATATTATGATTGGTAGCAGCAATCTTACACAAAACGCTTTGGCTGTAAATCAAGAATGGAATTTATTCTTTTCTTCTGATACACAAAAAGAAATTGTTTTAAAAGTTGAAGATGAGTTTAATAAACAATGGAAACAATCTATTCCTCTAACAAATGAATGGATTGAAGATTATCAAAAAGTTTATGTAAAACCTCAAAGACATCAAACAATCAATATTTCTAAAGAAATAAAACCAAACTATATGCAAAAAAATGCTTTAGAATCATTAGATAATCTAAGAAAAAATAATAAAGACAAAGCTCTGCTTATTAGTGCAACTGGAACAGGTAAAACATATCTTGCAGCATTTGATGTAAAAGCTGTTCATCCAAAAAGAATCTTATTTGTTGTTCATCGTAGAAGTATCGCTATTAAAGCAATGGAAACTTTTAAAACAATTATTAAAGATAAATCTATGGGATTATTTTCAGGTGATAATAGAGATATAGATTGTGATTACATCTTTGCAACAATTCAAACAATTTATAAACCTGAAAATAGACAACTCTTTTCCAAAGAAGAATTCAATTACATCATTATTGATGAAGTTCATAAAGCAGGAGCAAATTCTTACCAAGAACTTGTAAACTACTTTAAACCACAGTTTCTATTAGGTATGTCAGCAACACCTGAAAGATCTGATGATTTTGATATTTATAAAATGTTTGATTATAACATAGCTTATGAAATAAGATTACAACAAGCTATGGAATATGATTTACTTTGCCCATTCCATTATTATGGAATTACTGATATGACAATAGATGATCATGTTATTGATGATAAATCTGATTTCAATTTGCTTGTTGATGAAAAAAGAGTTGATTATGTCATTGATAAAATTAATGACTATGGCTATTCAGGAGATCGTGTTCATGGTTTAATATTTGTGAGCAGAAAAGAAGAAGCTCATAGGCTTTCTGAAATGTTTAATCAACGAGGTTTTAATACATGCGCATTAACTGGTGAAGCTACTGAAAACCAAAGACAAGAAGCTATGGATTCTTTGGAATCTAATGAAGATGATTCTCTTGATTATATTTTTACAGTAGATATCTTCAATGAAGGAATTGATATTCCTAAAGTAAATCAAGTTGTTATGTTAAGACCAACTCAATCCTCTATTATCTTTATTCAACAACTTGGTAGGGGACTTAGAAAAAACAATGAAAAAGATTATGTTGTTGTTATTGATTTCATTGGTAATTATGAAAAGAACTTCTTTATTCCAATTGCTTTGAGTGGAAATACAAATTTTAATAAAGATAATTTAAGAAGATTTGTTAGTGAAGGAAATTTAATCATACCAGGTGCTTCTACTATTCAATTTGATGAAATATCAAAGAAAAGAATATTTAATGCGATTGATCTTGCTAGATTCAATGATATTAAATATATCAAAGATAGTTATAAAGATCTTAAAGCCAAAATTGGAAGAATTCCTGAATTAGAAGATTTTGAAAAATATGGAGCTATTGATGTTCAAAGAATATTCCAAAATAAAAGTTTAGGATCTTATCATGAGTTTCTTAAAAAATATGAAAAAGATTATAAAGTTACTTTTTCAAAGCAAAAGGAAGACTATTTAAAATTTATTTCTACTAAACTTTCTTCAGGAAAAAGAGTTCAAGAATTAGAAACAATTCGTCTAGCAATTGAAAAGAAAGCTAATTTGATGAATTGCTTAAAAAAAGAAATGCAAAATACATATAACATAATTATTCCTGATATTGGTTATGAAACTATTCAAAATATACTTACTCAAAACTTTGCAACTGGAACAGGAAAAGATACATATAAAGATATTACTATTATAGATGAACATAATAATATCTCATCTAACTTTTCTAAACTTCTTGTAAATAATGAATTTAAAAGACAAATTATTGAAGTCATTGACTATGCAATTAACCAATATAAAAAAGAATATAGTGAACGTTATAAAGATACTGATTTATGTCTTTATAAAAAATACACTTATGAAGATGTATGTCAATTATTAAACTGGGAAAAGAGTCTTGTACCTCTTAATATTGGTGGTTATAAATATGATGAACATACCAATACATTACCTGTATTTATTAATTATGATAAAGATGAAAATATTTCAGATACAATAAAATATACTGACCATTTTATTGACTCTCAAACACTTGTTGCTATGTCAAAAAGTAAAATGAAATTAAACAGTAAAGGTATGGAAATTTTTAATAAAGCAAAAGAAAGAAATACTTTTATTCATATCTTTGTTAGAAAGAATAAAGATGATAAAGTATCGAAAGAATTCTATTATTTAGGTCAAGGAAATATCATTGATATTAAACAAGAAACAATGGCTAATGATGTTCCTGTATGTGAGATTCTTTATCAATTAGACCAACCAGTACGTCAAGATATTTATGACTATATTGTAAATAACTAGATTAAAAAAACCTGCATCTCGTGCAGGTTTTTCGTATTATTATATATTATTTAAATAGTTTAGAGAAATAGTTTTTAACAACATGATTTTTAATTCTTGATAATGTTGTGTTGCTTGAATCGAATCTGTCTTTCTTAGCCCAACCTGGTTGAGAATCTGCTTGATTAGTTGTTAAATATGAATAGTAATTTACACACATGATTTTGTTCCTCCTTAATATTTTGTATCCCTTTTGTTACTTATATTATATGTAAGAAAGTTTAAAAATTATATGTGTTGATGTAATGAGAATACTGTATACATTTGTGCATGATGCACAATATAACAATTAAAGAAGCTTAAACAAATATACGTTCTTCAATACACTGTATATTGTTCTAATTTAAATCATTCAAAAGATTATTTAACACTTCAATAGCATATTTTCTCTTTAAAAGACTATGATATGTTTGATTATAATAATTTCTCAAACAATTATAACAAGATGTATCCTCATCACAACAAGATTTTGATACTTTATTTAATGCAATCTGTAATGATTTTATTATTTTTTGTTTACCCATTAATCTCTTCACATGTCCCGCTCCACCAGGAACATTATCAAACAACAATATATCATAGCTTTCGAATTCGTAGTTCCACTTAACAACCCCGTCAATATCTTCTCTTTCAATATTCATTGCTATACTAATTCCTTCCAAAAGAGCATACATAAACGATAATGCTTTAGCAAATCCATTTTTGTCATTTATTCCTAAACTAGGTATTTCTAACTTTACCACATCTGTTTGAAAAACATGACCTATTCTCGTTAAATTTAACTCATCACAAGAACAATCATATTGTCTATAATTCTTATGTTTGGCACTTTTTGTAAGTGTTAAATTGTTTGTACTTTTTTCACTATATCCACATACTGGACATGTATAAAAATTTGACTTATTAAGTACCAATAAATGATCATTACTGAATGACTCTATTATAAGTCTATTTGGAATTAATATTTCTTCATCATCTTTTATTCCTTTACCAATATACGAAATTTCTCCTGAATACGATCTTTTAGGTTTCATTCTTGTACTTTCTTTAGTAATCCCTGTTTTAAACCCTAAACTTGGCTCAATAAATGACTCTATTCTTTCTCCAGATAAATCTTCTCCACATTCACAATAATTAGCTATTTTTTTATCAATTGTTAAATTTATTTTTTTACATGTTGGACAGCAACAAAAATAACGCTTTTCTAATTCACCAACCTTAGGTAAGGTTATATATTTTGATGTATATTTTTTCTTATTAACAATTACTTCAGAGTCAGGTGCATATTCTGATATTGCAATTCTTAAGTCTCTATTCAAATCATATCTATTATCTATTACACCATTAACATATAATTTTAAATCCACAACATCAACTGGAAATCCATATTTCGGTATTACACAATATTTCGATAAAGCATCAATTATTTTCATATCATGAATTCTTTTAATTTGATTTTCTATACTATCCGCATCTCTATATCTTCCTTCATTTATAGCATCATCTTTTGCATTTTCAAAGTCTTTATTTTGTTCTTTTATTGAATTTACAAACTGATCCATTTTTTTATCTTCTTCATCCATTTTTTCTAACCACTTGAAATTGTGATATTCCGAATAAATACTTTCTGGAATTACTTTTCTATCAATATATTCTTGTATAACTTTTGGCTTCTTTCTCAAATAAATATTAAATTCTTGATAACCATCATTAAATACTAATTCATGAACATTTTTAAAATATTGTGGATTATCTCTAAAAAAATATCCTAAACAAATAGCCATAAGATGTCTTAATATTATTTTTTTATTTAACACATTAAAAAGAGGTGGCATTATAGTTCCTGATATCATTTTTTGAGGATCACAAAAATATGTATAATCATGAGATCCTGTCCCACAGTAAGTTAGAATATATGCCGAACTATCTTTTCTTCGCCCAGCACGGCCAGCTCTTTGTACATAATTTGCTGGAGTAGGTGGAACATTTCTCATAAAAACAGTTTCAAGATCCCCTATATCAATCCCCATTTCAAATGTTGTGGAACAACTTAATATGTTAATTAGTTTATTTTTAAAATCATTTTGGAATTTTTTTGCCATATTTCTTTCAATTTGAGCAGTATGTTCTTGAATCACTATTTTTTCTATTTTTTTATTTTTATATTCATTTCTATAAAAATTATTCTCTAATACTTTATCTGGATCGATCTTAATTAGTTCCCCATCACAATGATCAACTGGACATTTGTCATGTACATTATACGGTGTTAATGTTCCACATTTCTTACATTGATAATAATTAGATGATTTATAATTCTTTAATATATATCTACTTACATTAAATTGATACGCTCCTTGTCTGGAAGTACTTATAAGTAGTCTTTCATTTTCTCCCAATTGTTCTGAAACACTAAGTAATAAATTATTAAAAATTATATTCATTAACTCAATTGCTTCATCCTTATTGCAATTACACACTTTTTCAATATATCTAGTTGCAAAGTTTGTTGTTTTTTTTATTGGTGTAAAACTTTTTATTCCACTAATAGTACTAGGGCAGCTATACATTATTGCATTATCAAATCTTCTGTAATCTAAATATTCTTTCTTTTCTTCTGGGGTAAGTGTTGATTTAGAATAATTAACTGCTGAAGAAGTTTTAAATACTGTTAAAATAATTTGTATTATTGTCAATAATTCTTGCTTATTAATATGATAATTTCCTAGTTCATATTCAACATCTTCTTCAGATATACCATTATCTATATCACTTAAATCAATATCAAAATAATATAGTCCCATTCCTTCGCCATCATATGAACCGTCCACCTTTAATAAATCGGTTAATAAAGTAATCCAGGCATTCTTATGACTTGTCATACTATTATTGAATAATTCATTTTTTTTGATTTCTTCTGTTAATAAAGAAGCAACCTCATTTATACTTATATCCCTGTAGTTGTTTTTCTTTATAATTTCCCATATAAGTCTTTTTCTTAACATTCTATCATGATTAGAATCAAAAAAAGTCGCCGCAAAGCTTGCTTGTTGTCTACTATCAGAAAATGTTAAAAATTGTTTTACTTTCTTTTTATTTTTTTTCACCTTATTATTAGAAAGTGATAAAGATAACTTTCCTTTTTTATTTTCATAACTATTATCTTCTTCATCAATTGCTTCAAATAGTAATTGTGCTATTATAGCTGTGCCTTCATCTTTTCCAAGATTGAAATTTCTTACAATTCCTGAATGAGATTTATGACCACAACATGGACAACTATTGATATTATTATAGATACTTATTCCTTTACTATTAGAATTATTTACTTTATAAATTTTTACTCTCTTTGTATTTTTACAATCACATTTTAATGCATTCAAATTATTCGTTGAATGCAGTTCTCCACATTTTATACAAATTTCATATTCCTCTAATTGAGATAAATCTGTGCCATTATCTTCATCTTCCTTATTTAATAAAAAATAATCGATAATATAATTTTTATTTTCACCATAATTTTCATAAATATCTATTTCATTATTTTGATATAAGTAGTTAAGTCCATCTTTATCTTTTATTTTTCCAAAAATATACGGTGTATTACAATAACGACAATTCCCTAATTCAAACGCTTTATATCCATTTATATAATTAGTTTTTGTTAATGTTAACTGCGTATCATCTGTCAATGTTATATATGCGCCAGATAATGGTCTAACAAAAGAATGATACTTCAAATCATATATTCCTTCTCCATTTTTGTCAGCAAAATTGATTAAATCAATCAAAGAAATTAGTTCATCTACCTCTAAACAAGACCCCATCAGTTTATATAATTCATTAAATTCTAAACAATTTTCCTTTAAAATATTGTAAATTTCATAAATATTTTTATCATGTATCAAAAGTTCATAAATTATTTCTTTATTATTTTCAGTATTAACGTCTATATACTTTCCTACTATTTTTCTAATAGTATTGCTGTCATCAATATTTTCTTTTAATAAAATATAATCCGTACCACTTATGCTATATAGAACTTTCTGTTTTTTTAAATCTATTCTCTCTGAGAAAATAATATCTTTCTCCTCAAAATTAGTCGATGTTAATTTTTTTGCAAATTCCACTATATCTTTTTCTGACTTTCCTTTTTCACCCAATGTAGCACTAGTTAATATAAAGTTAGGTTTAATGTTTGCTAACGAAGTTAGTCTTCTCATAAGCATAGATAATTCAATACCTAATGCACCATTATATGTATGTGCTTCATCCAATACAACAAACTTCCAATTTTTTAAACGTTCTTTTTGAAATATTGCAGAATCTTTTGGTCTTATTAATAAATACTCTAACATAGAGTAGTTAGTAAATAACAAATGTGGCGGATTTTCTCTTATACTTTCTCTAGAAACTAGCTCATTTTGAGGAATTTCAACACCGTTAATTTCCTTTAATTTTTCTCTTAGTGTATTTGTTTCTTTTTCATCTGTATCACCTGTATAAAATCCATAACTTATTTTAGAATATTTTGATAAAATACTTCTAAATCTATCTATTTGATCATTAACTAAAGCATTCATTGGATACAAAAATATAGCCCTTATACCAATTTCATTATTTCCTTCCTCAATACTTTTTAGTATATCATTTAGTATCGGATATAAAAAACACTCTGTCTTTCCAGAACCTGTTCCTGTTGTAATAATGGCACCTCTACCAAAATTAATATTACGTATTGCTTTTTCTTGATGTAAATATAAAGGTCTATTATAATCAATATTTTCTAATTTTTTAAATAAAGGTGACATTATTCCTTCATCTATTAATTCATTTATATTTTTTCCCTTCTTAAAAGGTAAGATCAAATCAACATATGGACCTTTGAACAAATTTTCATTTTCTAATTTTTTTTCAAATATACTCTGTGTTTTATCATTATCAAATTTAAATGTAGAACTTAAATATTCTTTATATCGCTTATTTATATAATTTGATCTTTCAACTGGATTTAATTTTTTCATTTTTATTAATCACTTCCTTAAATTAATTGTATATATTTCTATTGGCGGTGCTTTAGGATCTTCTAAATCATTTAATATATTTTTGTGTTTTTTATCAAAGAGTAATCCGTCACCTTCATTTGTTATATAAATATCCATAGTTTCATCAATAATGTCACTATTTACTTCTATTTCAACTGGATTTATTTTATAAAGCCAAAAATTCTTATCAATATTTTTGTTATAAATATTTCCTTGAAAAACATTATTACTAATTTGTTTAGTAAATACTACATAAGTTTTTTCTAATCTTTCTATCTTTTCTATAAAGTTATTTCCTTTATTTTGATAATAATAGATGTATTGTATTTTAAATACCTTATCTATCAAATCCCTCTTAAAATACCATGTTCTATTTATTGATTTAAGTAATATGTCATTTCCTAACAGTAATCCTTTATTTTTTTGAAATATATTTATCGTATAATCTTCAAAAGATTTCAAATTATCAAATATCTCTGTCGAATCTGATGACAGCAAACTACTTTTTATTAATTTATTTCCTTTACTATCAATAATTTCATAGTATATTTTTGCTTTACCTATATAACTTGTTGTAATAGATATTTCTCCACTACCATTATTTAATGATATATCAACCCCATTATCTGGTATCATACATTGAGAATTACATCTTATTACTTGTTCAACTTTTTTATTTTTTAATAGAAAAATATTAATGAATGACCCTGATTTTTTATATGTACTTAAGAATCCAATGTTTACCTCTTTATATAAAACTTTATCAACCAATGGTATATTTTCTTCTAAAACAGTTCCTTCTGAAGAAGTAATCATAATACTATCATAGTCTAAATTATAAATATCTAAAACTGAATTTTGTTTTACATCATCCATCCAAATACTCTCTGTAATTATAGACCACTCGTAATTTGATATTTTATAAATTTCAAAATTTAAGGGAACACGATAAATATAAATTTCACCATTAAATTTAAAATTTAAACGGTTAATATCAAAGTCTTTTATATAAATCTTTTGTTCTATCTTATTTATTTTTAAACCAGTACTTATAGAGAATACTATATATTTATTTTCTCTTAGTACTACTGTACTAATCAATCCAGGATCATATATAAAAGTAAATTTATATAACTGGTTACGTATTTTAGAATTATATCTTTCAACAGAAATAGTATAAATATTTGATCTTTCTATTGGTAATTTAACTAAATATTTATTTCTGCCTTTTTTTGATTCCATTTTATACAATAGTTCTTCTAGAATATATTTTCTAGAATTAATTATTATTTCATAATCTGATTCACAGTTCTCATCTTCAAAAATTAAAAAATCTATCTTTTTATATACTTTAAGGATTTCTGTTCCATTTAATTTTTTCATATATACATCCTTAAATGTTTCCCCAATAATTATTGGTTTAATTAAACTACTAAAATTAAATAGAGAACCTTCTAAATATTCATATTCACCTAATTTTATAATTTTAGAAGACAATATATAACTTCCTATCTTTCTTATTTCTAAAAAATTATTTGGCAATTGTTTTGAACAAAGAATTATCATACCTGAATGATTAGTATTATTTTTTATTTCATCTCCATTTTCTTTAAATACTATGTAAGGTCTATATAATTTATCTTCTGAATCATATATAACTTCTTCTTTAGCAAATAATCTATACCTCAATTTTCCTAAAGGATTATCTATAACGACATTAAATGATTTAATCTGATATCCACCTATAATTTCTCTAATATCAGGCATAGAATTTTCATAAATTACTTCATTTCCATTTTTAATGATAATTTTAATATCTTTATAATCATATTTAGATTTTATTTTATGCGCTGGTAAAACCAAATTCACTAATTCTTCATTCAGCATAAACTTTGGTTGCCACTTTGATTTCCAATTAGTTTTTTTGGAAATTCTTTCCTTTTCTTTAAAATTAAGTTTCCATTTTTCAAATCCATCTTTTAAATAAATACTATATACATTTACATCTTTATCCCATATGTACTTATCAATGAGCTGTATAACTATAATGCTTAATTTAATTATTGGATCATAATTTTTTTCTTTGGCTACTAAATCTTTTGAAGTCTTTATTAATTTATATGACTTATGTGTAACGTTTAAATTCACAACATCTCCGTCTGTACTCAAATTTGACCTAATTCCATCAAAAACAAAACGAAAGTCTTTATATAAATTATCAGTTAAATGATATTCAAAATTGATTTTGTATATATCATATATAAAATCAAAGAAACTAGCTAAAAAATATTTAGGAACAATTGCTTGTCGCAGCGCAACATTAATAACTCTTTGTCTAGATGAATCATCTGTTTTGTTTTTATATTTATTTAACAAAGTCCTTATTAATCCTTCTATTTTTTGTTGTGAAAAATCATTATATAATTCCTTGTATACTCTCCTAACACTCTCATAAAAAGAACCATTATAGTTCATCATAGCAATGATCGATAAAGAAATTAATACTATTTCTGGATCCGAAATAATAATACTGCTATATGTATTTAATGTTCGTCTAATCTGAGATTGACTTAATAAATGAATATAATTCATACTTTCTTCATTGTCTAATAATTTAATTAATTCAATTCCAATGTTTTCTCTTTTTCGTATTAATTTTTTTACATATTCAATTTTGGCATACATTTACCTAATATTTCTTTTTTTCTTTTATTAAAATAAATAATTCATTTTGTTCTTCGTTAGTAATAATTTCATCTTCTAATATAGAATCTACTTTCATTAAAATTTCTTTATTATTTTTGTTAATCTCTATTTTATGAAAATCAAACCATTTTTTTAATTTTATTATTTCTTCATTATTTAGCTTGTTATCACTAATTATTCCTCGTAGTATTCCATTTAGTTCTATGTACATATCTAAATTTTCAACACTTTGAACATCTAATATAGTTTGTGCTGTTGATAATATCGTCTTTCTTTCTAAATCAGTTAGTACATTGTCTTCTAAAGCTTTATCTATCATATATATTAGTTTTTTTTGATTTTTGGTTATTGCAAAATTTCTATTGTGGTCTGTCCATTCTTTTAAAAAACTTATTTCTTTTTCATTTATTTTATTATCGAATTTTATTCCTTTTATAATTCCCACTACCTCATAAATATTTTGCATAGTAATTCTCCCTTAATATTCTGCATTTTTTATTTTCTTAAAAACTTATCTTTAATTTATTATATCTTACATTCTTTTTAAAAACACTCTCAATTACTTTGTTTTTTATTTATTGAATTACTTTAAAACCTATAATGAAATTATTAATACTTTTTAATATTCTTAAACATTATTATTTAATTTATAATTAACTTATTTTTATGCAAAAATATTGATATAGTTTAAAACTATATCTAACTGATGTTTATTTGTATTTTTAAAATAGTTATTTGATTGATAAAATAATGTCATAGTTTGAAAGGAATGAATGATATGAGTCAATTAAATAGATATGAATTTGTAGGAAGTTTTTTACGTCCTGAAAGATTAAAAGAAGCTAGAAAAAATTATGAATTAAATAATATAACTAAAGAAGAACTTACTAAAGTAGAAGATGAATGTATTGTAGAACTTGTAAATAAACTTAAAGAATTAGGTTATCATACTATCACAGATGGTGAATTTAGACGTTCTACGTGGCATTTAGACTTTATGTGGGGATTTAATGGGGTTGAGCATAAAAAGACTATAGATGGAAATCAAACGTTTGATGGTGAAGCTGCTATGATTGATGATACTTTTATGACAGGAAAGATTTCTTGTAAAGATCATCCTTTTGTAGAACATTTTAAATTTGTTAAAGCATTAGAAGATGAAAATACTGTAGCTAAACAAACAATTCCTTCACCTGGTCAATTCTATGCTTTCTTTACAGGAGCTGATTTATTAGATAAAACATTAGGTTTCTATGGTAGTGAAGAAGCTTTTGCTGACGATGTTGTTAAAGCATACAATGAATTTGTTCAAGAAATTTATCACGCTGGCTGCCGTCAATTACAATTTGATGATTGTGTATGGGGTGGTATGGTTAATCCTGAACTTGCTGTAAGTTTAACAGGTAGAAAAGGGGAAGCATTAGAAAAATATAAACAACTTTTATTAGATTTAAATAATAAAGTTGTCGCAAGTGTTCCAGATGATCTAACAATTAATACTCATGTATGTAGAGGCAATTATCATTCTACTTACTTTAGTTCGGGAGCTTATGATGGTGTTGCTGATTTACTCTTTGGTGAAGAAAATGTAGATGCGTATTTCTTAGAATATGATGATCATCGTTCTGGTGGTTTTGCTCCATTAAAGAAGATATCAGGAGATAAAAAAGTTATTTTAGGTCTTATTACAACAAAGAAACCTGATTTAGAAGATAAAGAACTTGTTAAAAGAAGAATCTATGAAGCAACTAAATATATTCCATTAGAACGTTTATATTTAAGTCCTCAATGTGGTTTTGCTTCATGTGAAATTGGTAATAAATTAACAGAAGAACAACAATGGGCTAAACTTAAACTTGTTAAAGAAATTGCTGAAGAAGTATGGGGATAATCAAAGAAATTGTTAATTTGTAACAAATACTGTTCACAAAATTAATAATAATTTATATCCACAAAAAAGGATACAAAACAGGTAATACGAGAACCTGTCTTGTGTCCTTTTTTTGTTGAAAAATAAGGGCTGTTTACAGATTATTAACAAGATAGGTAAGAGGTATGGAGAGATTATTAATAGGATAATAAATTCTACTAAAAAAATGGATAACAGGATTTATAAATAAACAAATTAATATTTAAAAAATGAGATTGATATTTTTTAAATAAATGCATATAGTATATATGAACAAAGATATTTGTTCGATTTAAGTGCGTTGCTACTTTGAGTGCAAACCTTTAATTTAAGTGCTTCACTACTTTAAATGTGAACCTTTAATTTAAGTGCTTCGCAGCTTAAAATGCGAATTCTTTAATTTACAGGAAGATTAGTTTTATCTTCCTGTTTTGTTATACTTGGGGGGATAAAAATGGATTTCTATCGCATAGATGAAAAATATATAAAATTTCTTCAACAATATGAAAAACAAAAAAGAGGAATTACAAAGGTACCAAATATTAAGTATTCTGATCATAATAAATTTGCCTTTGGAGCCGTAATGAAAATTAATGATATCCATTATTATGTTTCTGTATCATCATTTTCAAAAAACAAGAAGCAAATATTTTAATAAAAGTACCTAGTGATAAAAAAGTAATTAAAGGTTCTTTAAGATTTAATTATATGATTCCAGTTCCTGAAACGTGTCTTAATAAATTGGTGATTAAAGATATTTCCGATGAGAAATATAAAATATTACTTAATAAAGAGTTTAGATTTTGTATAGATAACGCAAAACGAATTCAAAAAAAAGCACATAAAATATACGAAATGGTTATAAACAATCATAAACAAATTTTAACTGATAACAGTTGTGATTTTAAAATTCTAGAAGACGGCTACAGAAAGTACATAGAAAAGAATTTAAAATAAAATATCTTCTTGAAATTTTAATATATTTATATTTTATTCTATACCATTTTTCTGTATATTATAAATACTTTAACAGTTCTTATAAAAAGAAAAGGAGAATAACATTGATAATATCAATGTTTTCTCCTTTTTACACTATTTTACAATATGCATATGAGGGTAAGGTATTTCAATACCTTCCTTTTTAAATTCAGTGACTAAATCTTTACGAATATCTGCCAGCATTTGAAAACCTTGTACATTATCTTCACTAGTGATTGTTGCTCTTAATTGAATACTGCTATCTTTTAAATCAGAAACAATCACAGGGACTAATGGATCCTTTTTATCTTTTCTTCCATCAATGAATAAAGGATGTTTTACAACAAGATCTTGAATCACTTTGATTGCTTGATCTATATCACTTTCATAAGAAATATCGATATAAAGATAATTTGCTTTAACATGTTCTATTTGTGAAATATTTTCAATAATTGCTTTATTCATAATATCATTAGGAACAATCATTTGTGTCTTTTCTAATGTTTCAATGACACTATGTCTAAGTGAAATATCAATAACAGTTCCTCTAACATTATGTCCTGTTACAACAATAAAATCACCAATCTTATATGGCTTATAAGCCATAATCATGGCACCATTAATAAGATTACCTGCAGCTTCTTGACTGGCAAGTCCAATAACTACGGCAACGATTCCTCCAGATGCAAGTAGGGCAGTCGCAAATGATTTTAAAAACTTCACTTCACCACATATAATTGCTAAAAAGATTGTAATGAGAATAATCTTTTTAATTCTTTTTTGTAAAACATAATTATCAGGCCATTTCTTTTTAATAAACTTATTTAAAAGTTTATTAACAGCTATTAAAACAATACCTGCAATAATAATAGAAATAACCCCATTTATAACCCCATTAACAAATAAGTTATCAATTTGTTGAAATACTTTTTCCATCTATTTACCCCTTATTTTTATAATACTTTGAAAGAACATACAACAAAACTGATTGCATTGCTCCTACAATAGAAATCATTAAACATCCATAACAAATCCAATAAAGAATACTATTTCCTGTATTAATTGCATTTAATATAAAGAAAACAATAAATGATATTAAAGCAATATTTCTTGTGTACTTAAAGAATCTATAAAATCTTTGCGCTAATATTTCATTCGTATTCATCTTATTTACCTATACAAAAGCGTTTAAAGAGTTCATCTAATAAATCTTCTTTTGCTTGTTCTCCTAATATTTCTTTTAAACAAGACCAACTATCATATAAATCTTCTACAATTAAATCAGCAGGAATAGACATCTTCATAGCATCAATAGCACTTTGTAAAGAAACAGCTGCTTTTTCTAATAATTGTGTTTGTCTTGCATTTGTAAGATAGTATTCTTCTTGATTAGAAATCAATCCTAGATTAAATTTCTTTTTAATTTCTTTTGTAAGAGCTAAAATATCTTGTTCTTTTGCTGATATTTCAATTCCTTCTAAATCTACTTTCTTACCTAAATCAGCTTTATTAATAATAACAATACGATTGGTATCTTCAGTAAGTTCTAATAGTTTTTGATCTTCTTTATCTAATTCCTTACTTCCATCAATTACTAATAATACAAGATCTGCTTTTTTAATCATTTCTTTTGATTTTTCAACCCCAAGGCTTTCTACAATATTATCTGTTTCACGAATACCTGCGGTATCAATCATATTTAATAAAATACCATCTACTGTCACTGATCCTTCAACGACATCTCTCGTTGTTCCAGCAATATTTGTGACAATCGCTTTTTCTTCTTTTAACATCGCATTTAATAAACTAGATTTACCAACATTTGGTTTACCAATGATTGCTGTTTGAATTCCCTCTTTTAATAATTTAATATTTTTAGAATCTTCAATGATTTTATTCATCTTTTCAATTAAAGAAGTAGACATTGGTAAAAGCTTATCTGCTGTTAATTCTTCTACATCTTCATATTCAGGATAATCAATATTGACTTCAATTTGAGTGATGATTTGAATCAATTCTTCTTTTAAATCCTTAATAAAATGACTAATACTTCCTTGAATTCCTTTTAAAGCAAGAGAAGAAGCATAACTATTTTTAGCCGTAATAATATCACTAATAGCTTCTGCTTGTGATAAGTCAATACGTCCATTTAAAAAAGCACGTTTACTAAATTCACCACGTTCTGCCAGTCTTGCTCCATGATGTAAACAAAGATCAACTACTTTATTTGTAATATAAACACCACCATGGCAATTGATTTCAACCATTTCTTCTCCAGTAAAAGTTCTTTTCCCACGATAGATATTTACTAATACTTCATCTATTTTTTCACCATTATCTTTTATATAACCGTATGTAATGGTATGACTCTCTTTATTTATAATCTTCCCTGTAAAAAACTGTTGAACAAATGCAATAACATCTTTCCCTGATAAACGGATAATTGAAATTGCTGCTTCTAGTCTTGATGTTGCTACTGCAACAATAATATCATCATTCATTTTCATACCACCTTTCTTCTTGATACTATCTTAATTTGTTGATTTTATCAATAAATAACTCCCTCATTATAACAAATATTTTTTATTTTTGATATATGATTTTTTTCGATTGATTTCTATTATTTTATCATATATCATTATGTACAAATAGGGGTGAAAAAATGAAAAAGCTGAATAAAAAAGTTCCTATAATCGGAGGTGCTGTTATAGGAGTGATATTGGTTATTTATATCATTTTATGTTTTCTAGCATCAGGTAAAGGGTTTATTAAGAATATGACAATTAATGGCATAAAGGTTAATAATATGTCTAAAGAAGAGGTCATTTCTAAACTTGAAAATAAGTATCAAAAAGATCAAGATCAATTATTATTAAATCTTGAAATGAATGGTCAAAAATATCAAATTGATATGAAAGATAATGTTAAAGTTAACATTAAAGATCAAGTTAATGATATTCAAAAGAAATATAATAATTTCTTTACTAAGGGTTATCATTATTTATTAAAACATAATGAAAATATTTCTATAGATATTAAAGATCAAAAACAACTTAATAAAGATATCAAAAAATCAGGTATTTTAGATTATTCAACTTTAGTACCTACTACTTATAAAGTTGAAAAAACAAAAGTTATCTTTACTAAAGGTAAAAGTGGTGAAGCAGTTAAACAAAAAGATGTTTATAACACAATTCAAACTGCTTTAAATGAATATGATTTTAATAAAACTTTAAAGATTAAACCTTCATCTGTTTCAGAAGATGAAAGTGTAATGAAAACAATTTATAAAACTTTATCTAAAGAAGGTAAAAATGCTACTTTAGATAAAGATAATGATTATAAAATTGTAAAAGAAGAATATGGTGCTAAATATGATTTAGATGATTCAATTAGTGCTTTTAATAAAGCTAAAGAAGGAAAAGAATTTGAAGTTAAAGCTAAAGCTATTATTCCTAGTATTACAAAAGAAGATTTAGAAAAGAATTTATTTAAAGATGTTTTAGGTGAATATACAACATCAGTAAGTGGTTCTTCTGTAAGAAGAAATAATGTTAGACTTGCTGGTGAAAAGTGTAATGTGATTTTACTTCCTGGTGAAGAATTTTCTTACAATAAAACAGTAGGAAAAAGAACTAAAGAAAATGGTTTTGGTGAAGCAGGAGCTTATTTAAATGGCGAAACTGTTCAAGAAGTTGGGGGTGGCGTTTGTCAAACTTCTTCAACATTATATAATGCTGTTGTTTTATCTAATTTAGAAGTGACTGAAAGAACAAATCATACTTATATTTCTAGTTATGTGCCTATTGGTAGAGATGCTACTGTTTCTTGGGGTGGTCCTGATTTTAAGTTTAAAAATAATAGAGATTACCCTATTAAGATTGAAGCAAATTATGCTAATAATAAATTAACATGTAAAATTATTGGAACTAATGTTGATGGAAGTTACGTGAAGTTTACAAGTGAAAGAACAGGGGATGTTGCTTATAATACTAAATATGAAAATGATGCAACTATTCCTGAAGGACAACAAGTAACTAAACAAGCTGGATCAAATGGGGGAAGAGCTGTTTCTTATCGTTTGGTTTATGATAAAGATGGTAAATTGCTTTCAAAGAAAAAAGAAGCTAAGAGTTATTATAAAGGTCATGAAGCAATTATTGCTGTTGGTACAATGAAAGTGGAACAAGTTCCAGAAACAACCCCTGAAACGACTCCAAATACTGAACCAACTCAACCTGAAACAACGATTGAACCCTCAGAAACGACAGCACAATAAAAAAACGAGCATTGCTCGTTTTTTTATACATTTTCAATGATTTCTAAAATTTGTTCGATATTCTTTTTTCCAAAAACGACTTTTTGATCATTAATAACCATGCATGGTACTGACATGATTTGATATTGATCTTTAAGTTGTTTAAAGTGTTGGATATCATAGACCTCCGTTGTTATTTGTTTATTTAACGAAGCTATTCTTTGAGCTGAAGTAACGAGTTCTGGACACATCGTACAAGATAAAGAAACTATAATTTTTATATTAATCTCTTTATTTATTTTATCTATTCTTTCTAAATAAGTTTGTTCTATCTTTTGTCCTGGTCCTGCAACATTATAAATTCCTAGAATGAAAGAGGTGAATTCATGTCCACCAGGTACACCATGGAAAGTTAAGCCACTCCATGTACCATCTTCTAAACAAATATTGACAGAAGGAATCTCTTGATTTGTTTTTTCTATAGCTATTTTTATTTTATCGGTTTGTAATGCTAATGCTTCCATATATCCTTTTAATTCATTGGATAACGTACTTTCATTGAGTAATAATTTAAGAATAATTGGATTTTCCATACGTGAAAAAACAGCTTGTAATTGTGAAAGCATGTGTTCATCAAGTAATGAATCGTTATTAACAGTTACCTGTTCTTCCTTTTTTACTTGAGGAATTTTGGGTATTATTCCCGTTTTTTGATGCATTTTTTCAACATATTTTTCTAATGATGTGGCTGCTTTTGCACCATCACTTACCGCTGTAACGACTTGACGCAATTCTTTAATACAAACATCACCAGCTCCATAGATACCTTCTTTATTTGTTTTTTGATTTTGATCAGTAACGATATAACCAGATTCATTGAGTTCTACAATATCTTTTACAAGAGATGTATTCGGTTGATAACCCGCAAAGACAAAAACACCAAAAGTATCATTTTCATTTGCATGATATTCAATCACTTCATTTGTTTTTTTATTATGATACTTTAAAGATTCTAAATACGTATGACCACTGACTTCAAGTACTTCAACATTTGTATAAACAGTTATCTTTTCATGATTTTTTGCTAACGAAGCAATAGAAGAAGCACAACTAAAGTCATCTTCTCTTATTAAAATAGTGACATGTTTTGCATATCTGGTAAGAAAAACACTTTCTTCTGCAGCAGCATAGCCACCACCTACAACAAATATTTCTTTTCCTTCAAAAAATGAACCATCACACGTTGCACAGTAGGCAATACCATGCCCTTTAAATTCTTCTTCACCAATAAAACCTGCTTTTCTTGGGTGAGCACCTGTCGCTATAACAATACCAAAACACTTAAATGTTCCTCTTGTCGTTTTTACTTGTTTAAAATCCCCATCATCTTCAATCTTTTGAACCTCAGCTAACACAAAATCAGCTCCAAAATCTTGAGCTTGTTGTCTCATTGATTCTGTCAATTCTTTTCCACTTGTTTTTAAAATACCAGGATAATTAACAACATCAGATGTAATAGTAATTTGTCCACCAAATGTTTCTTTTTCAATAACAAGAACACGATTATTTGCTCTTGCTAAATAAAGAGCTGCAGTTAAACCTGCAGGCCCTCCACCTATAACAATGGCATCATAAATTGTTTGTTCCATAAACTATAATTGTCCTACAAGATCTAAACTTGGTTTTAATGTTTCTTTACCTGGTTCCCATTTTGCTGGACATACTTCATCTCCATGAGTATAAACAAATTGGCAAGCTTGCACTTTTCTCAATAATTCGTCTGCATTACGACCAACATTACCAGCATTGACTTCATAAGCCACAATTTTACCTTCAGGATTAACAACAAATGTACCTCTTTCAGCTAAACCGTCTTCTTCAATTAATACTTCAAAATCTTTTGATAAGGCATGAGTAGGATCTGCTAACATAGGGTATTCAATTTTAGAAATACGTTTTGAACTATCATGCCATGCTTTATGAACAAAATGAGTATCAGTAGATACTGAATAGATTTCACAATCTACTTTTTTAAATTCTTCATATTTGTTTGATAAATCTTCTAATTCAGTAGGGCAAACAAACGTAAAATCTGCTGGATAAAAGAAAAATACACTCCATTTTCCTAAAATATCTTCTTTTTTAACTGTTTTAAATTCATCATTTTGAAATGCTTGAACTTCAAAATCATTTACTTCTTTATTAATTAATGACATATAATCTCCTCCTTAGTTAGCTCTTGCTAACTTATGTGTTTATCATATCGCTAAAAATTAGAATCGTCAATATAAATAGTAATAATTATTGTTATTATTTATTAATACATATATATTATGTCCATTTATTGCAAAAATAAAAGAGACTGTAACGAAATAATTTTTTAAGAAGTTAATTTCGTTTCGTTTGGCTTCTTTTTCTTTGTTTTTCGTATAAAAAAACATCTTCAGCTATTTTAGCGAGATGTAACCTGATTTTTATATACTTTTTATTTATTTGAAAGTACATACTTTTTAGTTAAGAAGACCTTTTGATTGTGTTGATTTTTCTTTCTTCAATCTATATTTATGATATTTTCTCAAATTATAACCCAAATATACAACGAGAAATTCCATTTTTGTATTTTTCAATCCTCTTCTTGTGAAGTCTGTTCATACGCTCAAAGGAATCACTACATCACTTCCTTTATCCTTATCATCACTGACAACAACTTGTGGTTCATTACACTTAGCGGTAAATACCTGTGGTTGGTTTATCTAGTGCCATGCCCGGCACACTACAAAAAAAGACAATGTACATCAGTATAATACTGGCAACATTGTTTTTTTTGCTGGACTATATCAATATTTTATTTCGTTACAGCCTCTAAAGAAGTCCCATTCCTTTTAAAATATAAAGCCACATTGTTATAGAAAATCCACTAAAGATGGTTGTTAACATCACGACTGTGCTGGTAAGTATTCCTGTATGTCCCATGTTTTTAGCCATTACAAAGCATGAAACTGTAGTTGCTGATCCAAGCATTACAAGGATGGCTATGAGCTGTTCTCCTTGGAACCCTAAATAGATGGCAAGTGGTAGAAACATTGCACAGAAGCCAAATAATTTAATGAATGAGGCACATAAAGCAGGTTTTAAATCCCCAAGAGCTTCTTTATAATTAAAAGTTGCTCCCATTGCCATAAGTCCTAGAGGTGTCGCTACATTTCCAATCGAAGTCACGGTCTTATCTAACATCGTTGGCATTGGTAAATGAAGTAAGGACCATAAAATACCAACAACGATACCAATAAGTATTGGGTTTGTTAAAATTCCTTTGATTGTTTTAAGCCAAACTTCTTTACTTAATCCTTTTCTTTCTGGTGAAAAGAAAGAAAGGACGACAACGGCCATAATATTATATAAAGGGACACTCCCAATAATCATTAAAGGCGCCATGGTTGCTTTTCCATAGACGTTTTGAATCAAGGCAATACCAAGTAATGCAGCAGAACTACGATAACTTGCTTGAATAAATTCCCCTTGATTTTGTTTATTCTTTAATAAAAAAGAAAGTAAAGTAACAATTAAAATACTTAAAATTGTAATAAAAAAACAAAATAGAACAAACTTCGTATCCCAAATTGTCTTAAAATCTAAAGTTGCTAGATCTTTAAATAATAAGACAGGTAGGGGAATTAAAAAAACAAACTTATTCATTCTAGAAGCAAAAACGTCATCAATAATATCTATCTTCTTAAAAAACATTCCTAATATGATCATCGCAAAAACAGGCACGGTCGCATTTAAACTAAAAATTAAATTTTCCATTATTTCCTCCCTAAAGAAAAAACCGCATTCGCGGCTTAATCTACATATGAGATTGTCATATATCTATTTTTTCCTTCGCCTTTAGATTCAGTCTTTAAATGATCCATCTTTGCAATTTCTTGATGCATCACTTTTCTTTCATCTGCAGGCATAGGATCCAATTTTAAATCAGCTTTTGTTCTTAAAACTGTTTTACCAAAACGTCTTGCCATACTTGCAACTTTTTTATAACGTTCTTCTTTATAACCATTGATATCAACACTTACTTCTAAACGTTTTTTAAATGTTGTACTGACAGCATTTTTCACAATTAAGTTAATAGCTCTTAAAATAACTCCAGCTTTACCAATCAAAATAGAATTATTACTTGTATTAATATTACAATAAATTCTTCCATCTTGAACATAAGAAATTGTTTCAACTTCAAACTCCATATCAGTTAAAATCTTTCTAATAAAGCTTTCAATATATTCTTGAACCATTTCTACTGTCCAACAAGAAATTTCAGCTTTCTTACTAAATAAACCTTTAGTTTCTAAAGTAACTTCATAATTTAATTGATCAACTGTAACACCTAAATCAAGGCATGCTTTATTAACAGCATCTTCAACTGTTTTTGCAGTATATGTTTTCATATTTATACCTCTATTTATTCTTATTTTGTCTCTTTGTTAAATAATTTGTATTTGCTTGATCAACTTCTTTTTGTGCTTTTTCAACATGGTAAATATAAATATACCATGTTCTAACAATTGTAATAATGTTTGTTGTCATCCAATAAAGTGACATTGCTGCAGGCATAATTGCTGCAAAGTAAATGATAAATAATGTCATGAAATTATTCATCATGTTCATTGATTGCATTTGTGATGTTTCTCTATATTTTGGATTTCTTCTTGACATGATTGTATTGATTTTCATCGCAAAATATTGAGTTAAAGCAACAATGGCAAGTAATACAATATAAGCTATTTCAAACTTAAATACGTGATCAATAGGTTTAGCACCTAAGTTGATTCCAAACATATTTGTTTGATATAAAATTTCAATACGTTGAACCGCTTGCCACATTGCAAACATAATAGGTAATGTTAAGAATGTTGTAAACGAAGCCAACATACTAATATCATTTTTCTTATATAAAGCTTGAATTTCAGCAGACATTCTCATTTGAGAAGTTTGATCTTTTCTTCCTTTATATTTATTTTGAATTCTTTCCATTTCTGGTTGAATCAATTGCATCTTTTGTTGAGAAACAGTTGATTTAATCATAATTGGTAAAATAATGATATTAATTAAAATAGTAATTAAGATAACACCTAAAGCAATATTATTTAATAAAACGTCTCCTAAATAAATAATACTCTTTGAAATAGGGATAACTAATAAGAAATCAAAAATCCCTGATTTCATAGTCCAAGGTGTATTTAAGTTAATTGCTCTTTTCGCAATTAATTTACCACTTGAATCTAAGTTTGCTGTACATCCAGTTAAGGCTACAACAAATAAAACTAAACAAATAATTTTAAAATATTTTTTAGTTTTGTTATCTAAGATCATTTGCTGATCTCCTTTCTCTTCACTTTTTTATACAAGTACTCTAATTCTTTTTTATTTTCTATATATGTATGATTTAAGAAATTTTTTCTTACAATTACAATATAGTCAACTTCTTCATCAAAATGAAAACATTCTTGAATCATCATACGTAACTGTCTTTTTATTTTATTTCTAGTAACAGCGTTTCCTAATTTTTTGCTTACTGAAATACCAACACGTCCATGCCCAATTTGATTTTCATCTTTATAAATAATAAAACAAGAATTCGCAAAACTCTTTTTTCTAGCAATAATCTTGCTAAAATCTTCATTTCTTTTTACTCTAAATTCTTTTTTCATAAAATTTTAGAAAAAAATCCACCGAAAAAGTGGATTTTACATTAAGCAGTTAATACTTTTCTTCCTCTTTTACGGCGACGTGCGATTACTTTTCTTCCTCCAACAGTTGCCATTCTAGCTCTAAAACCATGAGTTTTTGCTCTTTTTCTTTTATTTGGTTGATATGTTCTTTTCATATTTTACACCTCCAAAATTTTTATCTTTTTATACAAATAACATATGCTCCTATATCTTATAGGAATTATTGTGACAAGTCAATTCTAAATTCTATATTTCTACTCTTAAATTCATTATTTTTAATGATGACAAATAATAAGAATAACAATATCTAATGATTATTTGCACATTTTTTTGTGAACTTTTTTAATTTAGAAAAATTCTCTTTATTGTGAATTTAAATTTATTATTCACATCTTGTGATATATCGAAATAGATAGAAAATTGTATAAAAATAATTACTTTTATCAAAAAAAGTAACATCACTAAGCATAACTCTTATTAAATGCACATTATTTGTGAACATTTTTCAATCAAGTACGTACGACAACATGTAAATTTCTTTAAAGCTCATAAAAATACTTATTCACATTTTCCTCTAACTCCTTATAAATCCTTGTTTTTCCCCTAAAATCAAGTGTGCACTTCTAAGTATTTACGTACTTTTGTATCAATATTTATACAATATATTCAAAATAGTCACTAATCTAATGTGAATAAACTCTTTATTTTAGATATTCACATCCTAAAGTGAATATTATTTCATCTTAACCTTTATTTTACAATTCTTCTATTTTTCTAGGAAAAATCGCAATTTTTCTTAAAATTCACATTGTGAATATTCATTTTTTGTTAAATTTTATATTTCGACAAGTTTTGCACATGCTTATTCACGTGGTGAATCGAGTTATTCATATGTGTGAATTAGTAAAAAATGCGCTGATATCAGCGTATTTTTTATTGTGAACACCTATGTGCACATTGTTTTTTATTCTATACAATATGCACTAAGTTCACATTTAATAAAATTCATAGCGAAAAATGAAGTTGTGAATAATGTGAATAAGTACTCTAAATGATTGATATTTCACACTTTTTTTGTGAATAAAATTGTGAAGCTATTGTGCAGACAGTATTTTTCCTTTAAAAGAGTTCACATCTTTTATATAATTGAGTCGAAAGGGAGTTGAAAATTGTGCAAGATTTAAACAAAATCTGGTCATCTTGTGTAGAAACTTTAGAAAAAAATAAAATAGTTGATGATAAGATCATCTTGGACTCACTATTTAAACCTGCAACTCTAGAAGAAATTGAAGATAATCAAGTTATTATCACCACTGAATTAAAATGGAATATTGATGCTATTTTAGAAAAACGAGCAGAAATAGAATCTATTCTTTCTAATTCTTTTTCTAAACCAATAAAAATCAAAGTATTAGAAGTAGAAGAATATAAAAAATCTAAACAAAAAAAGGTTCCTAAAATCGATAGTCATCTTCATCCTGATATGACATTTGCTAATTTTATCGTAGGAAATTCAAACCGTATGGCACAAAATGCTGCTTTACTTGTATCAACTAAACCTGGTATGAACTTTAATCCTTTATTTTTATATAGTCATCCAGGGCTTGGAAAAACACATTTATTAAATGCTATTGGAAATAAAGCAAAAGAAACAAATCCTAATTTATTAGTAAGATATATTACTTCTAAGGATTTTGTGGATGAAATTATTAATTCTATAAAAACAAATACAACAGATGAGATTTATAGTTATTATAGAAATCTTGATATTTTATTAATTGATGATATTCAATTTTTATTTGGAAAAGAAAAAAGTAGTGAGATGTTCTTCCATATATTTAATGAAATCATTAATAACAATCATCAAATTGTTATTACAAGTGATAAAATGCCTGATGAACTTCAAGGAATTGAAGAACGTTTAATTAGTCGTTTTAAATCAGGTCTATCTTTTGGAATAGATCCACCTGAATTTGAAACAGCAAAGGCAATTTTAGAGAAGAAAATAGAAAATCTAGGTAATACAGATTTAGTTATTACAGATGATGTTTTAGACTTCATGGTTATGAATTATTGTAATGATATTCGTTCTTTAGAAGGTCAATTAAAACGACTATTCTTCTGTAGTATCATGGAATCAACTAATTACATAGATATGAATTTTGCATCTGAAGTCTTTAAAGATCAAAAAACTATAAAAAAAGCACAAGAACCACTAACAAAAGAATTCATTTTAAAAACAACCGCTGAATTCTATTATTTAACCATTAGTCAAATTATTTCTAAAAATAGAACGAGAAACTTGGTAACACCTCGTGAAATATGTATGTATTTAATGAGGGAACTTTTGGATATTACTTTTAGTGAAATTGGAACAACTTTTTCCAATCGAGACCATTCTACAGTTATGAAAGCTTGTAAAAGAGTAGAAACAAAAATCAAAAAAGATCCAGATTATAAACTCGCTGTAGATAAGCTTAAACAAAAGTTAGGCACAATGTAGTGACTAATATCAACAATATGTGCACATTGATATTCATATAAAAAACATTGATAAAATCAACATATTTTACATTTATGCACATTGTTCACATGCTAATAGTAATAATGACTTATTTTTAAATATATAAATAACAGGAGGCAAATATGCATTTTAGAATTAAAAGAATAAAATTATTAAACGCACTTGCTAAAGCAACAAGAGCTGTATCTGTTCGTAGTCCTTTACCTGTTTTAACAGGGATTAAATTTGATTTACAAGCTCATCAACTTATCTTAACAGGAAGTGATAGTGATATCACTATTCAAACAATTATTGATGAAGATGATGATTTAGTAATCCTTAAAGAAGGAGCAGTTGTTTTAAATAGTCGTTATATCTTTGATATTGTAAGAAAGATCAATAGTGATGATATTGAAATTGAAATTATTGATGGTTTACTTACTCGTATTAAAGGAAGTCAAATTGAATACAGCTTAAATGGTACTGATGCTATTGAATATCCACGTATTGATTTAAGTAAAACAGGAACTCATTTTATAATGAATGCTCTTGTATTAAAAGATATTATTGGAGAAACAAAGTTTGCTGCTAGTGATAAAGAAACAAGACCTATTTTAACTGGTATCAATTTTAAAGCGCATGATCATGTTTTAGAAGTTGTTGCTACTGATAGTTATCGTTTAGCTAAAAAGATTATTTCTATTGATGAAGATGTGACTTTTAATATTACGATTCCTAAATTAAGTTTAGATGAAATTAGTAAGATTATTGAAAAAGATGAACTTATTGAATTATATGTATCTGAACGTAAAGTATTATTTGTGTTTGATAAAAATATTATTCAAACACGTTTAATTGATGGATCTTATCCTGATACAGCTCGATTGATTCCTTTAGAATTTGATTATGAATTAGATATTAATAGAGCTGATTTATTAAATGCGATTGACCGTGTTTCATTATTATTAAATGAACAAAATAATATTGTGAAATTAGATATGTCTAATGAACAAGTTATTTTATCTTCATATCAACAAGAAATTGGTTCAGTGGAAGAAAATTTAGCTTCTTCTTTCTATAAAGGAGAACCACTTACTATTTCATTTAGTTGTAAATATGCAAGTGATGCTATTAAATCATTTAGTGGTGATAAAATAAAAATATTATTCACTGGAGAAATGAAACCATTCATCGTTAAAGATTTTGATTCTGATGAATTATTACAACTTGTTTTACCAGTTAGAACATATTAAGAAGCGAAAGCTTCTTTTTTTTGTAAATTTTCCTTTTAATTGTTTATTTGGGGAGTAATTTTTATTTTAAGAGCTTTTTTATCAAAAAAGTATTTTTCTATTCGTAAATAAAAATAGCGAATATAGCGCAATATTTTGAATTTTTATGATTCTTATGATATACTAACTTAGTACAATTATAGAGAAAAGAAGGTTAAGTATGAAAGAAATACCAATTAAAGATGAATATATTAAATTAGATCAATTTTTAAAATTTGTTAATCTTGTATCTAGTGGGATTGAAGCAAAAATGATTATTAAAGATGGTCAAGTAAAGGTCAATGGTGAAGTGGAACTTAGAAGAGGAAAAAAGCTTCATGATGGTGACCAAGTTGAATTTGAAGGAAATTTTTATTGTATAAATGCGCATCAATAATTTAGAACTGACTGATTTTAGAAATTATAATCATTTTTTTATTGAGTTTGATCAAGGAATTAATATTTTAATTGGTGGGAATGCTCAAGGGAAAACGAATATTATTGAAGCAATCTATTTATTATCTGTCTGTAAATCTTTTAGAACACATATCAATGATCATATGATTCGATTTGATCATGACTTTGCAAAAGTAAAAGGAAATGTTTTTTCTAATGAAAGAATGCATCAATTAGAACTTATTTTATCTAAGGAATCAAAAAAAGCAAAAGTAGATGGAAAAGATATTTTAAAGATTTCAGATTATGTAGGTTATTTAAATGCGGTTGTCTTTGTACCAGATGATTTATCATTGGTTAAAGGTTCTCCGAGTATTAGAAGAAAGTTTTTAGATTTGGAGTTATCTAAAATCTCACCAATTTATGTTTTTTATCTTACTAAGTATAATCGATTATTAAAGGAAAGAAATCAGTATCTTAAATTATTGAATCAAAGAAGAGGTAAATATGATGAATATCTAGAAACTTTAGATGAGCAATTAGCTGAAGTTCAAATTAAGATTATTGAAAAAAGAAATAATTTTATCGAACGTTTATCTTTAAAAGTAAAAGATATTTATTTAAATATTGCAAATTGTCATGAGATCGTTGAATTGCAGTATGAATGTTTTATTAAAAATGTTAATAAAGAAGATATTTTAAAACTTTATCAAAAAGGATTTGAAAGAGATTTAAGATATTTAAGTACTTATTATGGAATTCATAAGGAAGATATGAAGATCTTTATTGATAATAAGAGTGCACATCAGTTTGCTTCTCAAGGTCAACAAAGAACAATCGTTTTAAGTATGAAAATAGCTTTAATAGAATTAATAAAAGAAGAAATTGGAGAATATCCTATTCTTTTATTAGATGATGTTTTATCAGAATTAGATGATCAAAGAAAAACAAAACTTTTAGATATTTTAAATAATCGTATTCAAACGTTTATTACAACAACATCAATAGATGGAATAGAACATCATGTTATTAAAGAAGCTAAGAAAATTAATATTAATCATAGGGAGGAAAAATGATGGCAGAAGAAAATAAAGTACAACATAGCTATGATGAGTCAGATATCCAAGTATTAGAAGGATTAGAAGCTGTTAGAAAAAGACCAGGTATGTATATTGGTACAACATCATCTAGAGGGTTACATCATTTGGTTTGGGAAATTGTTGATAACTCAATCGATGAAGCTTTAGCAGGGTATGCAAGTCATATTAAAGTAATTTTGAAAGATGACGATGTAGTTGAAGTTATTGATGATGGTCGTGGAATGCCAACTGGAAAACACGCTAAGACAGGTAAATCAACAGTTGAAACAATTTTTACTGTTTTACATGCTGGTGGTAAATTTGGTGGCGGAGGCTACAAAGTTTCCGGTGGATTGCATGGTGTAGGTGCTTCTGTTGTTAATGCCTTATCTTCATGGCTAGAAGTCAATGTTTATCGTGATGGAAAAGAATACTATCAAAGATTTGAAAATGGTGGGACACCAGTTGCACCATTAAAAGAATTAGGACCTACTGATAAGCAAGGAACAAAGGTTACTTTTAAAGCAGATGCTGAAATCTTTAAAGAAACAACAACTTATGATTATGAAGTTTTAAGACAAAGAATTAGAGAACTTGCTTTCTTAAATAAGGGATTAAGAATTAGTTTAACTGATTTAAGAGATGGACAAAATCGTGAACATGATTATATGTATGAAGGTGGTATTAAGGAATATGTTGCTTATATCAACAAAAATAAAACACCAATTCATGATGAAATCATTTATGTAGAAGATATGCAAAATGATATTAAGATTGAAGTTTCAATGCAATATAATGATGGTTATCAAGAAAATATTTACTCTTTCTGTAATAATATTAATACACATGAAGGAGGAACACATGAAGAAGGTTTCCGTTTAGCTCTTACAAGGGTTATTAATAACTATGCAAGAAAAGGAAACTTCTTAAAAGAAAAAGATGATGCTTTATCAGGAGAAGATTGTCGTGAAGGTTTAACAGCGATTATTTCTGTTAAACATCCTGATCCTCAATATGAAGGACAAACAAAAACAAAATTAGGAAATGCAGAAGTAAGAAAGATTGCTTCAAATATTATTTCTAAATCATTGGATCAATTCTTATTAGAAAATCCAGATACAGCTAAAATCATTGTAGAAAAAGCTATTGTTGCTTCTCATGCACGTTTAGCTGCGAAAAAAGCACGTGAAATGACAAGAAGAAAAACAGGAATGGAAATTACATCATTGCCTGGGAAATTAGCTGACTGCTCATCAAGAGATGCTAGTGAATGTGAAATCTTCATTGTCGAAGGGGATTCTGCCGGGGGTAGTGCTAAGATGGGTAGAGATCGTCGTATTCAAGCTATCTTACCGCTTCGTGGTAAAATCTTAAATGTTGAAAAAGCGCGATTAGATCGTGTTTTATCAAGTGATACGATTCGTAGTATGATTACTGCTTTTGGTACAGGAATTGGTGAAGATTTTGATATTAATAAATTACGTTATCATAAAATCGTTATTATGACCGACGCCGATGTCGATGGAGGACATATTCGTATTTTAATGTTAACTTTCTTATATCGTTATTTAAAACCTTTAATTGAAGGTGGCTTTGTTTATGCGGCTCAACCTCCACTTTATTTATTAAAACATGGAAAAGAAGAACACTATTTATATAGTGATGAAGAATTAGATGATTTAAGAACAAAGTTAGGTGAAGGTGCAAAATATTCTATCCAAAGATATAAAGGGTTAGGAGAAATGAATGCGGATCAATTATGGGAAACAACAATGGATCCTGAACACCGTATTTTAAATCGTATTGAATTAGATGAAGCGATGGAAGCAGATATGATTTTTGATGTGTTAATGGGTGAAAAAGTTGAACCTCGTAGAGAATTTATTCAAGAAAATGCAAAATATGTAACTGATTTAGATATTTAGAAGGAGTAGAAAATGGATAATCAAGAAAAAGGAATTAGAAAAATTCAATTAACATCAGAAATGAAAACTTCTTTCATGAATTATGCCATGTCAGTTATCGTAGCACGTGCATTACCTGATGTAAGAGATGGAATGAAACCAGTTCAAAGACGTATTGTTTATGGTATGAATGAACTTGGTTGTTATAGTGATAAAGCGTATAAGAAATCTGCGCGTATCGTTGGGGAAGTTATGGGGAAATATCACCCTCATGGAGATTCTTCAATTTATGAAGCCTTAGTGAGAATGGCACAAGATTTCTCATATCGTTATATGCTTGTAGATGGTCATGGAAACTTTGGTTCAATTGACGGTGACGGCGCTGCCGCTATGCGTTATACTGAAGCGAGAATGTCTAAAATTTCAATGGAATTAATGAGAGATATCAATAAAGATACGATTGATTTTATTCCAAACTATGATGGTGAAGAAAGAGAACCATCGGTATTACCTTGTCGTATTCCTAACTTATTGGTCAATGGGACAACAGGAATCGCTGTTGGGATGGCTACAAATATGCCACCTCATAATATTGGTGAAGTGATTGATGCCGTTATTGCGGTAAGTAAAAATCCTGATATTACTGTTTTAGAATTAATGGAAAATTATATTCAAGGACCTGATTTTCCTACAGGAGGATATATTTTAGGAAAGAGTGCGATTAAAAAAGCCTATGAAACAGGTAATGGTTTAATCGTTATGCGTGCAAAAACAGAAATTGAAGAACATAAGGGAAGACAAAGAATCGTTGCTTATGAAATTCCTTATCAAGTAAATAAAGCAAGATTAGTCGAAAAGATTGCGCATTTAGCACGTGATAAAGTTGTTGAAGGTATTAGTGATGTTCGTGATGAATCAAACCGTGAAGGAATTCGAATTGTCATTGAATTAAAGAGAGATGTTCAAGCAGAAGTTATTTTAAATCAATTATATAAATTAACTTCTTTACAAACAACATTTGGTGTCAATAATATTGCTTTAGTTAATAATGAACCTAAAACTTTAACACTTAAAGAATTAATTCAATATTATTTACAACATCAAGAAGAAGTTATTCGTCGTAGAACACAATTTGAATTAAATAAAGCAGAAGCAAGAGCACATATTTTAGAAGGTTTAAAGAAAGCCTTAGATCATATCGATGAAATTATTCAATTAATTCGTACAAGTAGAACAACTGAAATCATTCAACAAAGATTAATGGATGAATTTGGAATGTCTGATAAACAAGCTAAAGCTGTAAGAGAAATGCAATTACAACGTTTAGCTGGTTTGGAAAGAGAAAAGATTGAAGAAGAATTAAATAATTTATTAATTACAATTGCTGATTTAAAAGATATTCTTGCTAATGAAGAACGTATCTTAGAAATCATTAGAAATGAATTATTAGAAATGAAAGAAAAATATGGTGATAAACGTCGTACTGAAATTATTCAAGGTACATTTGATATTGAAGATGAAGATTTAATTCCAGTAGAAGATGTTATTATTTCACTTACTAATAATGGTTATGTAAAACGTATGCCAGTAGATACTTATAAATCTCAAAACAGAGGTGGACGTGGTGTTAAAGGTATGTCAACAACACAAGATGATGTGATTAGTTCACTTATTCATATGTCTACTCATGATGATTTATTGATCTTTACTAATAAAGGTAAGGTTTATCGTTTGAAAGGATATAATATTCCTGAATTTGGTAGAACAGCAAAAGGATTACCAATTGTTAATATTTTAAATCTTGATAAAGATGAAAGCGTTAAGTCATTAATTAATATTAATAAGAAGATGATTGAAGAAGATAATCAATGGTATTTATTCTTTGCAACTGAACAAGGTTTAGTTAAACGTGTTGATATTTCAGAATTTGAAAACATTAGACAAACAGGTAAGATTGCTATTAAGTTAAAAGAAGATGATTCTTTAGTTGGTGTTAAATTAACTAAAGGGGATGATGAAATCTTAATTGCTGCTAGTAATGGTAAACTTGTAAGATTCTCTGAAGGTCATGTTAGACCAATGGGAAGAAGTGCAAGTGGTGTAAGAGGTATTAATGTTGATGGTTCTAAAGTTATTGGTATGACAACAAACCGTGAAGGACAATTAATTATGGTTGTTACGGAAAAAGGTTATGGTAAGATGTCACCAATTGATGAATATCGCGTTTCTAATCGTGGTGGAAAAGGTGTTAAAACAATTAATGTTACTGAACGTAATGGACAAATTGTAGCGATTAGAGCAGTAGAAGGTAATGAAGATTTATTAATTATTACAGATGATGGTATTGTGATTCGTTTACCTATGGAACAAGTTAAAACAGCAGGACGTGCGACTCAAGGTGTAAGACTTATTAAAGTACATGATAGCAAGGTTTCTTCTGTGGAAGTTGTTGCTAAAAATGAAGAAGAAGTTGTAGAAGAAGGTGAAGAAGAGTCAGAGTAATCTGACTCTTTTAGAAATGAATGGGGAAGAATTAAAAAGATTGTTTAATCGTTTAGATCATTCAAAGTTTAGAAGTTCTTTTCATCTTGCTAAAAAGTATAAAGATTATTGTAATGAAAAAGGCTTAGATGTTATAGAACAACACGCCAGAGATTTTATTTCTAAAAGAATAGCACCGGCTGTGATTTTAAATGATGGAAAGCAAACACCGATGAAAAATCATCCTGTGTTTATTGCTCAACATGCCACGGCTTCATGTTGTCGAGGGTGTTTATATAAGTGGTATCATATTAAGCCACATACACAGTTAAATGACAGTCAACAAGAGATGATTGTTCAAGTGATTATGGCTTGGATTAAAAGAGAATTGCAAAGAAAATAGCCTTGATGTATAATCAAGGCAGTTATTAATAATATAAGGGGAAAGAAAATGATTGATATTAATTTAATTAGAGAAAATCCTACTTTAGTCAAAGAAAATATGAAGAAAAAATTTCAAGATGAAAAAGTTGGATTAGTAGATGAAGCTTATAAATTAGATAAAGATTATCGTGAAGTTGTCACAAGAGCCAGTGAAATTAGAAGTTTAAGAAATAAATATTCTAAAGAAATTGGTGCTTTAATGAGAGAAGGCAAAAGAGATGAAGCTGAAGAAATTAAAGCAAAAGTAACTTCTATGGCAGAAGAATTAAAAGATTTAGAAGTTAAAGAAGAAGAATATGGTAAAGAATTAAAAGAAATCATGATGAAAATACCAAATATCATTCATGATTCAGTACCTATTGGAAAAGATGATTCAGAAAACGTAGAAATTCAAAAATACGGAGATCCAGTTGTACCTGAGTATGAAATTCCATACCATGCTGATATCATTGCTCGTTTTAATGGTTTAGATAAAGAAGCTTCAGGTAGAACAAGTGGAAATGGTTTCTATTATTTAATGGGAGATATCGCTCGTTTATCATCAGCAATGCTTTCATATGCTAGAGATTTCATGATTGATAAAGGATTTACTTATTGTATTCCACCATTCATGATTCGTAGTGATGTTGTTACAGGTGTTATGTCATTTGATGAAATGGATGCCATGATGTATAAAATTGAAGGTGAAGATTTATACTTAATTGGAACTTCTGAACATAGTATGATTGGTAAATTTAAAGATCAAATCGTTAAAGAAGAAGAATTACCAATTACAATGACTTCTTATTCACCATGTTTTAGAAAAGAAGTAGGTGCACATGGTATTGAAGAACGTGGTATTTATCGTGTTCATCAATTTGAAAAACAAGAAATGGTTGTTTTATGTAAACCAGAAGAAGCTATGGAATGGTATGACAAAATGTGGTCATATACAGTTGAATTATTTAGAAGTTTAGATATTCCAGTAAGAACATTAGAATGTTGTTCTGGAGATTTAGCTGATTTAAAAGTTAAATCATGTGATGTTGAAGCTTGGTCACCAAGACAACAAAAATATTTTGAAGTTGGTTCTTGTTCAACATTAGGAGATGCACAAGCTAGACGTTTAGGTATTCGTGCTAAAGGTGAAAATGGAAATTATTATGTTTCTACTTTAAATAATACAGTTTTAGCTTCAACAAGAGCAGTTATTGCTTTTATTGAAAATAACTATAATGAAGATGGATCTATTAATATTCCAGAAGCGTTACGTCCTTATATGGGTGGTAAAGACATTATTATTCCTAAAAAATAGTCACTTCGGTGACTCTTTTTTATAGAAAGGTAAGAAAAAGATGGAATTATTTATAAGTGAAGCAGAAATTGAGGATGCTTCAATGATTATTGATTATTTAAATCAGGTTGGTGGAGAAAGTGATAACTTAACTTATGGTTTAAATGAATGTTATTTAAATGAATTTGAAGAAATGGAAGTTATTCAAGATTTTATTGATCAAGAGAATAGTTTACTTTTATGTGGTTTTATTGATGATGAACTTGTTTCTTTATTATCTATTCAAGGTGAACAAAAAGAAAGATTAAAACATATTGGTCATTTTGCAATCACTGTTAAAAAAGAATATTGGAATATGGGGATTGCTTCAATGATGATGGAAGAAGCTTTAGAAATGATCAAAGAAACATCTTTAAAAATTCTTGATTTAGAAGTGAAAGAGGATAATTTATCAGCTATTAATCTTTATAAAAAGTTTAATTTTCAAGAAATAGGGAGATATCCTCAAATGTTTAATGTCAATCAAAAGTATTATGATGCACTTTTAATGAATTTATATATTGATTAAAAATCTAAAATACGCTATAATCATATTTGCCATTACAATAGGCGGCTTCGAACCATGTCAGGACCGGAAGGTAGCAGCATTAAGAAGTACCGTCTATGTGTGATGGTCTTTATTTTTAGAGGAAAAAAAGATGAATGATGAAGAATATATGGAAATAGCTTATCAAGAAGCTTTAAAAGCATTAAAACATGATGATGTACCAATTGGATGTATCATTGTAAAAGATGATCAAATTATTGCCCGTGCATATAATCAAAGAGAGTATTTAAATCAAACTTATGGTCATGCAGAAATGTTAGCTATTGAAGAAGCTTGTAAAAAAATAGGAAGATGGCGCTTAGATGAATGTACACTTTATACAACTTTAGAACCTTGTTTAATGTGTTCGGGAGCTATTATTCAAAGTCATATTCAAAGAGTTGTTTATGGTGCAAGTGATACAAGATGGATGTCTTTAGATAAATTGATTCATTTACCGGATCCTAAACTTAATTATATTCCCATGATTCAATCAGATATTTTAAAAGATAAATGTTCAAAGTTAATAAAAGACTATTTTAAAAAGAAACGTCAAAAGATATGATTACTCATATCTTTTTTTCGTGTATAATGTAGGAGATAGGAGTTGAGAATATGTCATATAAAGCCTTGTATCGTACTTATCGTCCGCAAACATTTGAAGATGTCGCTGGACAAAGTCATGTTACAATTACATTAAAAAATGCAATTAAAGAAAATAGAATAGCGCATGCTTATTTATTTGCTGGACCACGTGGAACAGGGAAAACAACGATTGCTAAAATATTAGCTAAAGCTATTAACTGTACAGGTGATCATCCTCCATGTAATGAATGTCCTAACTGTAAAGCAATTACTCAAGGAGATCATCCTGATGTTATTGAAATTGATGCGGCAAGTAATAATGGAGTCAATGAAGTTAGAGATTTGATAGATAAAGTCAAATACGCCCCTATTAATGCTAAATATAAAGTTTATATTATTGATGAAGTTCATATGATGACACCTGAAGCATTCAATGCTTTATTGAAAACATTAGAAGAACCTCCAGCACATATCGTATTTATTCTAGCAACAACAGAACCACATAAAATTTTGCCAACTATTATTTCACGTTGTCAAAGATTTGATTTCAAACGTGTGGATGAACATGATATTATTAGTCGTTTGGAATATGTATTAAAAGAAGAAAATGTAGAATATGATGAAGAATCTCTTGAAATTATTTCTAAGTTGGCTGATGGGGGAATGAGGGATGCTTTAAGTATTTTAGAACAATGTTTAGCGTATGATAGACATTTAACAGTAGAAAATATTAATAAAGTTTATGGTTTATTAGCAAATGATGAAAAAATACGTTTAATTAAATTATTACTGACAAAGGATATGAAGAATGTTTTAAAAACATTAGATCATATGATGTCTTTAAGTATTGATTTAAAGAGATTGACACAAGATTTAATAGATGTTTTAAAAGATGTTATTATTTTTAAAAACACGCAAGATTTATCTTTATTATTTGTTTTGCATAAAAACGATATCCAACAAATTGTTCCTTATATATTAGTAGAAGAAGCATTTCAAATGATTGATATTTTTATGGATGCCAGTAGTCATTATGGACAGGCTGTAGATTCATCAACATATTTTGAATTAGCTTTATTAAAGATATGTAATCAAATTGAAAATGAACATAAAGAAGTTGTTGTAGAAGAACCAAAAGTTATTGAAAATGTTTCACATGAAACATTGGTTGAAGTTCAACAAGAAGAAGTGGTTGAAAAACCAGTAGAAAAGATACAAGAACCAGTAATTGAACCTCAAGAATATTTACAAGAAAAGGTAGAAGAAAAGAAAGAACCGAAAGTTGAACAAGTAGAAACTCCTGTGGAAGAATCTAAAGAAGAGGTAAAAGAAGTAAAAACAACAGCTCAAATAGAAGTAGACTTTAATGACATTTTAAATATTTTAGTACAGGCGAAAAGAACAGTTTTAAATGATATTCAAGATAAATGGCCAGTTATTAGAAGATATTGTTATAATCTTAATACTGCTAAATATGCAAATATGCTATGTGATGCTAAACCTGTAGCTGCTGGTGAAAAAGGTTTTATTTTGACATTGAAATATCAACCAGAAGTGAATAGTATTAACTATACAGAAAATTATTATCCATTAAAAAATTTCTTAAAGGAAGTTTTAGGATCAGAATACGATTTTATTGCAGTAATGGAAGCAGATTGGCCAAATATGAGACAAAAATTTATTCAACTTAGTAAAGAAAAAAAATTACCACAACCACAACCAATTGTTTTACATCATATTGATGAATATCATGAACCGGTTGTAGAACTTACAGAAGCTCAACAATATGCGATTGATATGTTTGGTGATGAGATTGTTGAATTTGAAGAATAGGAGTGTATTATGAATTATCCAAAGTCATTTACAGATTTAGTTGAATGTTTTAAAAGACTACCAGGAATAGGTGGTAAATCTGCAGAAAGATTAGCTTATCATGTTTTATCAATGGATAAAGAATATGTCCAAGAGTTTGCAAATGTGTTATCTCATTTTCAAGATAATATCCATTACTGTAAAAAATGTGGACATATTTGTGAAGGTGAACTTTGTGAAATTTGTAAAGATGAAACAAGGGATCAATCAGTTATTTGTGTTGTAGAAAGTCCTAAAGATGTTTTTGCTATGGAAAAGGTTAGAGAATATCATGGATTATATCATGTTTTACATGGGACGATTTCTATGATTGATGGTAAAACGATAGATGATTTAAATATTAATTCTTTATTTGAAAGACTTGATGGAGTTAAAGAAGTGATTATTGCAACGAATCCTACAAGAGAAGGTGAAACAACAGCATTGTTTCTAGCTAAGTTGTTAGCGAAAAAAGGAATAGAAACAAGTAGAATTGCTAATGGATTACCAATAGGAAGTAATATTGATTATGCAGATGAATTAACATTATTAAAATCTTTAGAAGGAAGAAAGAAAATATAAGACCTTGCAAGAGGTCTTTTCTTGTTTAAATAGAAAAATCAGTTATAATAATGAAGAAAGAGGAGAGAAGTATTATGACAGGAAAGTTTATTACATTAGAAGGACCAGAAGGTAGTGGAAAAACAACAGTTTCTAAAGAACTTGTAAAAATATTAAATGAATCAGGATATAAAGTCTTACTTACAAGAGAACCAGGTGGTGTTGATATTGCTGAACAAATAAGAAATGTTATTTTAGATAAGAAAAATACAAAAATGGATGCACGTACAGAAGCTTTATTATATGCAGCAGCAAGAAGACAACATCTTGTAGAAAAAGTATTACCAGCTTTAAAAGAAGGGTATATTGTATTATGTGATCGTTTTGTAGATAGTTCACTTGCTTATCAAGGTGTTGCTAGAAATCTAGGAATTGATGAAGTTTATAATATGAATTTATTTGCGATAAACGATGTTATGCCAGATAAAACTTTATTTTTTGATATTGATTATAAAAAAGGATTAGAAAGAATTAAAGTTAATCAAAGAGAAACAAACCGATTAGATTTAGAAAAAAGTGATTTTCATAAAAATGTTTATGAAGGTTATTTAACAATTTGTAAACAATATAGTGATCGTATTGTAAAAATCAATGCAGATCAAAAGGTTGAAGATGTTGTACAAGATGCCTTAAAGGAAATTAAGAAAATATTATGATCAAAGATTATTTAAAAGAAAATCAACCTTTATTCTATAGAATTATTGAAAATGAATTTAACTTAAAAAAAATACCACATGCATTCTTACTTGTCGGAAATAATACTGATCAACCATTACAGTTTCTAACAATGTCACTTATATGTAATGAAACCTTAGCTTGTGAACAATGTATAGATTGTCAAAAAGTATTAAACCATCAATATGCAGATATTATAGAAATTGATGGAGAAGAGGAAAGTATTAAAAAGAAACACATTGAAAATATACAAGAAACTTTCAAAAAGTCTTCTCTTGAAGGTAAGGCAAAAGTTTATATTTTAAAGAATGTTGAAAAAACAACCAAAGAAGCTATGAATGCTTTACTTAAAATATTAGAAGAACCAACAGAAGGTATTTATGCAATTTTTACAACTAAAAATATCAACCGTATTTTACCAACGATTATATCTAGATGTCAGGTTATAGAATTAAAACCAGATAATAAAGAAGTACTTAAAGAAAAATTGATTGCTAAAGGATATGAAGAAGAAAAAGCAAGTGTCTTATCTTATATTATTAAAGATGAAGATGATTTAGAAAATTTAAATCAGGATGATTTTGATGATATTATGTTACAAGCAATCAATTTTGTTGAGGATTTATTTTTATATAGAGAAAATCTTATCATAAACACACAAATTCATATGCTTAAAGATCATAAAGAAAAGGAAAATATTAAATTATTTATTAACTTTATTATTCTTGCACTTAAGGATATGTTTCACGTGAAACAAAATGAAAAAGCTGTTTTTTGTAATCACGTAAAATTTTTTAATTCACTAACATATGATAACAATGATATAATAAAGAAAATTGAATTATTATTAGAAACATCATACTTATTAGATACAAATGCTAATATTCCATTACTTATGGATAGTATGATGTATAGAATATAGAAAGGAATTTATATGGAAGAAATTAAACTTGCAAGTGTAAAATTTAAAAGTGCTGGTAAGATCTATTATTTTTCCACAAATTTAAAATTAAAAAAAGATGACCGAGTAGTTGTAGAAACTGCTAGAGGATTAGAACTTGGAGAAATATCACAGGAATTAAAAGATATATCAGAATTTAATTTAGATACAGAATTAAAAAAGATAGTTAGAAAAGCTACAAAAAAAGATATAGAAAATTATCAAAAAAATGTTAAGGATGCAAAACAAGCATTAGTAACATGTAAAGAAATTGTTTCAAGATATGATGTTAATATGCAACTTACTAATTGTGAATATACATTAGATAAAGCAAAAGTTATTTTTATGTATACTTCCGATGATCGTGTTGATTTTAGGGAACTATTAAAGGAATTAGCTGTTGTTTTCAAATGTAGAATAGAGTTAAGACAAATTGGTCCAAGAGATAAAGCAAAAGTAATTGGTGGAATTGGAACATGTGGTTTACCATTATGTTGTTCAACTCTTTTAGGAGAATTTAATGGAGTTTCTATTAATATGGCTAAAAATCAAATGTTAGCAATTAATATAGAAAAAATATCAGGTGCATGTGGAAGATTAATGTGTTGTTTAAAATATGAAGATGAAATTTATTCTTTAGAAAAAGAACGTTTTCCTAAAATAGGATCACATGTAAAATATCAAGATAAAGATGTAAAAGTAACAGGATTAAATGTTATTAATGATCTTGTTAAAATTGAAACAAATAATGGAATTGTATTCGTTGGTTTAGATGAAATTAAATTTGATAAAAATAATCATGCAGGAAAGAAAAATGGAAAACCAAGAAGTCATTAATTATTTATTAGCACATAATGATTTGAAAATTATCCAAAGAAAAGATATGTTTAACTTTTCTTTGGATACTGTTTTATTATCACAGTTTTGTACAATCAATAAAGATGTAAAAAATATTGTTGATTTTGGTACAAATAATGCGGCTATTCCATTATTGCTTTCAAAAAGAACACCTAAAAAAATTATAGGTATAGAAATTCAAGATGAAGCGGTTGATCTTGCTAGAAGAAATGTTGAGATGAATGATTTAAATGACCAAATTGAAGTCGTTCATGGAGATATTAAAGATGTTATCAAAGAGTTACCAAAAGCACAGCTGATTGTTTGCAATCCACCATTTTTTAAAGTAGGGGAAAATAGTAATTTAAATGATAATGAATATTTAACAATAGCACGTCATGAAATAAAAATTGATTTAGAAGGTATTATTTCAGCGGCAGCTTATTTATTAGACAACAAAGGAAGATTTGCAATTGTTCATCGACCTGATCGTATGATTGATATTTTAAATATTATGCAAAAATATGATATTGAACCTAAAAGAATACGTTTTGTATATCCTAAAATGAATAGAGATTCACATGTCTTATTAGTAGAAGGAATGTATAAAGGAAAAAAAGGATTAAAAATCGAACCACCATTATATGCACATAATGATGATGGAAGTTACAGTAATGAAGTAAGAAGAATGTTTGGAGAGAAGATAGATGAATAGACAAAAGAGTTTTGAAAATGAAAGACCAACATTATATTTAGTAGCAACACCTATTGGTAATTTAGATGAAATGACATATCGATCTATTAATACTTTAAAAAATGTAAAATATATTGCTGCAGAAGATACAAGAAATACTGTTAAGCTTTTAAATCATTTTGAAATTTCAACAAAACTTATTTCTCATCATGAACATAACATAAAACAATCAATTCCTAAACTTATACAATTATTAGAAGAAGGAAATGATATTGCTTTAGTAAGTGATGCCGGTTATCCTGCTATTTCTGATCCTGGATATGAATTAGTTAAAGAAGCAATAGAACATGAAATAAATGTTGTTCCTATTTCAGGATGTAATGCTTGTTTAGATGCTTTAGTTGTTTCAGGAATTGCTCCACAACCATTTATGTTTTATGGCTTTTTAGATCATTTAGATAAGAAAAAGAAAAAAGAATTAATTGATTTAAAAAAATATAAAGAAACACTTGTTTTTTATGAATCACCACATAGAATTAAAAAAACATTAAATTTAATGTTAGATATTCTAGGAGATAGAAATATTGCTTTATGTAGAGAAATTACTAAAAAACATGAAGAAATCATTAGAGGTCATATTTCTGAAATTATTTCCATTGTAGAAGAATTAAAAGGAGAAATGGTTATTGTTGTTGAAGGTAGTCAAGAAGTAGAAGAAGAAATAACTTTTGAAACAACAATCAAGGAAGACGTAGATATGTACATTGAAAAAGGAATGTCTACTAAAGATGCAATTAAAGAAGTTGCTAAACAAAGAAATTTAAATAAAAATAGTGTTTATCAAGAATATCATTCTAAATAATGATATTCTTTTTTTGTTTCACGTGAAACAAAATTAAAAGCTATAAAAGATATATCATTTGTGGTATATTATAGAAAAGGAGGAAGTGGTAATATGTATAGCAAAGATAGCTATAATTATGGTAGACATGGGAGAAAAAGAAGATTAAAACCAATATCTGTTATTATTACATTATTGGTGATTATATTAATATCGGGAGGCCTTTATTTTTTATTATTCAATGGTAAGAATAAGTATGAAGATTATACAACATATAATACCAATAATAAGCAATATGGAACAGTAAAACATTATGAAAAGGATAATGATCAATTTTATGTTTCATTATATTATCCTAAAGTAAAAGAAAAAAATTTAAATAAAATTATTAAAGAATCTTATACTACATATTTAAAATCAGAAAAAAAGAAGAAAGATCAAAAAGATATATTGTATCTAGATTACTCTTGTAAAAAGATTTATAAACAATATGTTGTTGTTGAATTAGATTATAAGCGTATTAATGAAGATGAGACAAAAACAAAAGCAACAAAATCTATAATGACATATGATTGTAAAACAAATCAATTAGTTGCTTTAAAAGATTGTTTACATGGTAAATATGGTGATTTATTAAATACATTGGGTGTAAATGAATATAACAAAGAATCAACATTAATAAAAGTTGATAAAGATAGTTTTACATATTATACAGATGATACATTAAAAAATAAAATTGTTATTAATTATAAAGAATATAAAGATTACATAAAATTAGCAAATAAAAATATTCCATCTAATGCACCATTAGATGTCAAAGCACCTAAGTTAATGAAAGTAGATCCAAAGAAAAAAATGGTTGCTATTACATTGGATGATGGACCTCATAAAACGTTAACTGAAAGAGCAATGAATGCATTTGAAAAATATAATGGTCGAGGAACATTCTTCGAATTAGGTCAAAACATGAATCTTTATCCAGATATTGTTAAATCAGTTTATGAAAGAGGACATGAGATAGCAAGTCATACATATCAACATGCACAACTTACAAAATTAGATGCAACTGCATTAGATGAAGAAATTAAGAAAACACAAGATGCTTGTTTTAAAGCAACAGGTACTGAACCGACACTTGTTAGACCTCCATATGGAGCAAAAAATGATACAGTTAAATCTGCATTCTATTCTTATGGTTTAAGTATGATTCTATGGGATGGAGATACAGAAGATTGGCGTTATAGTAAAGTAACAAATGGTGCTCAAATCGTATGTGATAATATTATTAGAGATGCTAAAGCAAAAACTGGTGATGGTAATATTGTCTTGATTCATGATATTCATGAAAATTCTGTTGCTGGATTAGAAATGGCTTTAGATCAATTAAGTAAAGAAGGTTATCAATTTGTTACTGTATCTGATTTAATCAAATATAAAGGACATTCTGAATATAAATAGTATAGTTTAGGCTATACTATTTTTGTTTCACGTGAAACATATTTTTATTCAAACAACTCATTGACATTGATTTAAGGGTTTGATAAAGTTAATAAGGATACAATAAATACGAAGAATGGAAGATGTTAAAGCAAAACATTTAGAGAGCTGATGGCTGGTGAAAATCAGTATGTTAAACTTTAAGAGATGGCCCAGGAGTAGTTATTTCAAATAGTTAGAAATAATCGTTAACTGCGTTAAAGTTTTGAGTGACACAGCAATGTGTAAAAAAGGTGGTACCGCGATTATTCGTCCTTTTATAAGGGCGTTTTTTATTTTTATAAAGGAGATTAGAAGATGAAAGACGAAAAAGATTATTATCTTACAACAGCAATTACTTATACTTCAGGTAAACCTCATATTGGAAATACTTATGAAATTATTTTAGCTGATGCAATTGCTCGTTTTAAAAGACAAGAAGGGTACAATGTTCGATTCCAAACAGGAACAGATGAACATGGACAAAAAATTGAAATTAAAGCTAAAGAAGCAGGAATTGAACCTAAGCAATATGTAGATCAAGTTGCAGGTGTAGTTAAAAATATTTGGGATATGATGGATACATCATATGATCGATTCATGAGAACAACTGATGAATATCATGAAAAACAAGTACAAAAAATCTTTAAAAAATTATATGACAAAGGTGATATTTATTTAGGTCATTATGAAGGTAAATATTGTACAGCATGCGAATCATTCTTTACTGAATCACAATTAGTTGATGGTAAATGTCCTGATTGTGGGGGAGATGTACATGATGCTAAAGAAGAAGCATACTTCTTTAAATTATCTAAATATCAAGATCGTTTAATTAAACATATCGAAGATCATCCAGAATTTATTCAACCAGTTTCAAGAAAAAATGAAATGATGAATAACTTCTTAAAACCTGGATTACAAGATTTATGTGTTTCTAGAACATCATTTAAATGGTCTATTCCAGTTGATTTTGATCCTAAACATGTTGTTTATGTATGGATTGATGCCTTAACAAACTATATTACAGGACTTGGATATGATGCAGATGGAAATCATGGTGAATTATATAAAAAATACTGGCCTGCTGATTTACATTTAATTGGTAAAGATATCGTTAGATTTCATACAATTTATTGGCCAATTATGTTAATGGCATTAGATATTCCATTACCTAAACAAGTATTTGGACATCCATGGTTATTACAAGGTGAAAGTAAAATGTCCAAATCAAAAGGAAATGTTATCTATGCAGATGATTTAGTAGATATCTTTGGTGTTGATGCAGTAAGATATTTCGTATTACATGAAATTCCATATGATAATGATGGAAGTATTACATGGGATTTATTAGTAGAAAGAATTAATAGTGATCTTGCTAACGTTTTAGGAAACTTAGTTAATAGAACAATTGCTATGTCTAATAAATACTTTGGTGGTATTGTAGAAAACAAAAACGTATGTGAAGACGTAGATCAAGAATTAAAAGATTTAGCGTTAGCTATGCCAGCTAAATCTATTGCTAAAATGGATGAATTCAAAGCATCAAATGCATTAGATGAAATCTTCAACTTATTAAGAAGAACAAACAAATATATTGATGAAACAATGCCATGGGCATTAGCTAAAGATGAAACTAAAAAAGATCGTTTAGCTACAGTATTATATAACTTAATTGAAGCAATCAGATTCTCAGCAGTTATGCTATATCCATATATGCCTTCAACAGCTACAAAAATCTTAGATCAAATTAATACAGATCAACGTGATTTTGAAAGTTTAAAAGAATTTGGAAACTATGCATCAGGAACAAAAGTTGTTGAAAAACCAGAAATGTTATTTGCTAGATTAGATCCAAAAGAAGTAGCTAAAAAAGTAGAAGTTATTGAAGCAAAACAAAAAGCTTCTATCAAAGCTGTAAAAGAAAAGAAAGAAAAAGAAGCTAAAGAAACAAAAGAAGAAATTACAATTGATGACTTCTCTAAAATTCAATTAAAAGTAGGAAAAGTTATTAAATGTGAAAAACATCCAAATGCTGATAAATTATTAGTAAGCCAAATTGATGTTGGTGAAGAAACACCAAGACAAATCGTAAGTGGTATTGCTGATGTTTATTCACCAGAAGAATTTACTGGTAAAAAAGTTATTGTTGTAACAAACTTAAAACCAGCTAAATTAAGAGGCGTAGAATCACAAGGGATGGTTCTTGCCGGTGGAGATAAAAAAGTATTAGGTGTTGTAGATGCAGGAGAATTACCAGTAGGTACAACAATCAGATAATCTAAAATCGCATGATTTCATGCGATTTTTTTCTATTCTGTCTATATTTTTTTTATCAATTATAATATAATGTCCAAGTACAAAGTAAAATTGAATAATATTTATAGGTTTTAAATATTATATATTTAAATTAAAAAGGAATCAGGTGAAATACCTGAACGGTCCCGCCGCCGTAATGTGGAGAATAAGCATCAAAGTCACTGGGAAACTGGGAAGACGCTTAAACAATGAAACAGAGTCGGAATACTTGCCTATATCTAAGGATACACTTTACGGAGTATAAAGTAGTTCTTCTAGATAAACTAGGATAACTATGCCTAGTTTTTATTTAGGAGTTATTTAATTTGAAAGGGGAAAGAATATGAAAATGAAAAAAATTGTATGCAGTCTTATGATTTCAGTATTATGTTTTATGACTGCTATTTCTGGTGTATCGGCAGCTTCTTATGATACATCAAAAATTAATGATGTTTATTCTAAAGTTGTTGAATATTATAAAAATAACAATACTTTAAATAATGCAGATAAAATTCTTGCTGTAGAATCTTTAGGGTTAGAAGCAGAAAGTAATCAATTTGATATTTCTTCAGTAGATTTTAGTAAAACATCACTTTCTAAAAAAATTGTAACAGAAGTTTTATTAGGAATTGATCCTACAAAAGACAAAGAAACATTAGAAAGCCAAATTGATGAAAATGGTAATGTTGAAGGTAGCTGGGGAGCTTCTTCAGATATTTGGACATTATATGCTTTATATGCTACATCATCAGAAAAAACAAATTTACTTGCTGATAAGTTAAATACAGATTTAGCATCATCTAGTGTTTGTGGTTATGAATGGGGTGGAGTTTACTATGCTGACTATGATACTACAGGATGGGTTATCGAAGGTTTAGCAGTAGTTAATAAAGAAAAATATGCTGCTACTATTAAGAAAGCAATTGACTATATTAAAAATAATACAACTATGATGACAACAGGATGGGTTACTACTGATAACGTAGATACTCAATCTCAAGTATTAGAAGGAATGTTCGCCTATGATACAAATAGTTTATTAAATGATAGCTATACTATTCATCCAATAGATTGTCTTTTAAATACACAATTAAGCGATGGGTCATTCCCAAGTGGATATGATGCAGAATTTACAACTGCAGAAGTAGCTAAAACATTAGGTACATATAAAAATGGTTCAGTTTTTGAAAAAGCAAAAAAAGCATATGATAAAATAATGAATCCAGAACAACCTGATAACACAAAACCAGCACAACCAACAGATACAAAAAAAGATAGCCAATCTACAAATAAAGTTGAAACAACAAATCAAAAAACAACTTCAGTAAAAACTGGAGATGAAACTAATGTTGTTATCTTTGTTTCATTATCAATGGTGTCTGGTGGATTATTCTTAGTATTAAGAAAAGAATATGAAAGAGTTCATTAATAAAATAAAAAATATGGATAAAACAAAAAGAATTGTAATATTGTTTATTACAATTTCTTTTGTTTTTATTGGTGGCTTTTCTATTTATAATGGTGTTACTGGAAATTATAAAACAAACCAAGTAGCACAAGTAGACATTACAAAAAATAAGAAAGAAAAAAATACTAAAGAAACAAAAAAAGAAGAGACACAAGAGTCTACTGATCAAACACAAGAAACAGATCCTACACAAAGTGACAGTCAAACATCAACACAATCAACAGATGAAACAAAAACAAATAATGAAAATAAATCAAATAGTAAATCATCATCTACAACTCAAATCAATGGTAAAAGTAGTAGTGTAGCTCATTCTCAAAGTTCTACAAATCAATCTCAATCAAATAGTGGACAAACAAGTAATAATCAGTCAAATAATTCATCAACCAATAGTTCATCGAATCAACAACCAACTAATGAAAAAATTACAATAAATATTCAAGTAATTGGGATGGGAAATACAATGATGTCTGGAACATTAAATGTTGATAAAAATAGTAATGCATTAAGTGTTTTAAAAACTTTAGCAGCTAAGAATGGAAAAGAAGTAGCTGGAAGTGATTACTATGTTTCAGGAATAGGTGGTTTATATGAAAAACAACATGGACCAATGTCAGGATGGATGTATAGTGTTAATGGTGTTGCACCTAATAAAGCAGCCATAAAATATGATTTAAATGACGGTGACCAAGTTGTTTGGTATTATGTAAATTATAATTAAGGAAATAAATTATGCATTCAAATAAAGTAAAAGAAATAAGTTTAATAGGAATATTAGCGGCAGTTAATATTGCTTCACGTATATATTTACAATTCTTACCCAATATTAAACCTGTAACATCTATTATTATTATATCAGTTATGTTATTTGGTTTAGGATTTGGTGTGAAGTTAAGTGTTGTTACAACAGTAGTTTCTAATTTATTTTTAGGAATGGGAACATGGACGTTCTTTCAAATATTAGCTTGGGTTGTTATTTGTTTAATTACTCAGTTTTTGATGGATTTTTTAAAGAAGATAAATAAGGAACCAAAACTGTTTCCTATGGCTATCTTTTCCTTTTTTATGGGATATGTCTTTGGTATTGTTGTGTCACTTGAACAATTAATGTTAGGTGGTCCTTCTTTATATATTGTTTATTATATGGCAGGATTGTTATTTGATACTTTTCATGCAGTAGGAAACTTTTGTTTTTATTTAATATGTGCACCTATTTTAATGAAAATATTAAAAAAGGAATCAGAAAGAATAAGATTAAAACAAGACTAAGTTCTTGTTTTTCTTTTTGATTGAATTATAATTAAATAAGAATTTATCATGAAAGGAAGAGTTTTATGATTGTAAATGAAGAAGCAGTTAAAAAGATATTAGAAGAAGTAAAACCAGCAAAATTAGTTGCAGCTACAAAATATGTAGATGTTAAAGAAATTGAAAAATTAGAAAAATTAGGAGTTACTTGTTTTGGTGAAAACAGAGTACAAGCCTTTTTAGAAAAGTATGAAAATTATCATGGTAATGGTGAGTTTCAATTTATTGGAACTCTACAACCAAATAAAGTGAAATATATTATTGATAAGGTGACATTGATTCATGCAGTAGATCGTTATTCTTTATTAAAAGAAATTGAAAAACAAGCCGCTAAAAGAGATTTAGAAATGCCTGTTTTAATTCAAGTAAATATTGCTAAAGAAGAAAGTAAACATGGTTTTGAAGTAGAAGAAATTGATGAAGTATTTAATAGTTTAAAAGATTATCCTCATGTAAAAGTAAGAGGACTTATGATGATGGCACCACATATTGAAAGTAGTGAAACTGAAAAGTATTTTAAAATGACACAAGAGCTTTTACAAAGACTTCAAAAAGATTATCCAATGTATCAATTGGATCAGTTATCAATGGGAATGTCTAATGATTATCATGAAGCTTTAAAACATGGATCAACAATGATTAGAATTGGAAGTGCTTTATTTAAATAGATATGAAAATATCTATTTTTTTGTTTAAATAATAAAATTTCAAATAATTTGACATAGTGTGACAAAAGCGTATAATGTTAGCAGCCGAACAAAAAAGGAGACATTTATGGAACATCGAATAGGAATGGAGATAAGAGTTTTATCTAAATATATGGGACGTTATTTAGATGATATTCATGGTATTGATTGTATGTTATCAGGACCGCAGGGGTTAATTCTTATTTATTTATGTGAAAATGATGAAGAAGTTTATCAAAAAGACATAGAAAAATATTTTAATATTAGAAGATCAACTGCAACAGGTCTTTTAAATTCTTTAGAAAAGAACGGATATATCACAAAAGAACCTGTTGAAAATGATAAACGTATGAAAAAAATCAAAGCAACTGAACATGCGTATAGTACAGTAGAAAAGATTGATAATCATGTTATTCAATTAGAAAAAATTATGTTAGATGGAATTGATGAAAAAGAAGTGAAACAATTTAGAAATACGATTTCTAAAATGACACTTAATTTAGTAAAGGAGTCAAAAAATGGATAAATTATATTACATGGGAATTGATGTAGGATCAACAACAGTAAAATTATATGTGGAAGATCAAGAACATCAATGTATCTATTCAAAATATCAAAGACACTACTCTGATGTTAAACCAGCAATAGAAAGTCTAATTAAAGAAGTTCAAGAACACCATGGAAACTTACCAGTTAAAGTAGTTATGACTGGATCAGGTGGGCTTTCTTTATCAAAACACTTAAATGTAGAATTCGTTCAAGAAGTGATTGCTTGTACAAAGACAGTAGAAACATATATTCCTGAATGTGATGTCGCAATCGAATTAGGTGGAGAAGATGCAAAAATCACTTATTTTGAATCAACTCTTGAACAAAGAATGAACGGAACTTGTGCAGGTGGTACAGGAGCTTTTATTGATCAAATGGCTTCTTTATTACAAACAGATGCTGCAGGATTAAATGAACTAGCTAAAAACTATGAAACAATTTATCCAATTGCTTCTCGTTGTGGTGTTTTCGCAAAAACAGATATCCAACCATTAATCAATGAAGGTGCAGCAAGAGAAGATATTGCTATTTCTATTTTCCAAGCAGTTGTTAATCAAACAATTAGTGGTCTTGCTTGTGGTAAACCTATTCGTGGTAAAGTTGCTTTCTTAGGTGGTCCTCTTTATTTCTTAGATCAATTACGTGCACGTTTTATTGAATCATTAAATTTAAAAGATGAAGATGTTATTTTCCCTCAAAACTCTCAATTATTCGTTGCTATGGGAGCTTGTTTACTTGCTAGAGAAGATAAAATTAAACAAACAAGTATAGATGAATTAGTGAATATTTTAGATTCATTAAAAGATGGTATTTCTGATGAAACAGATACTTTGAAACCATTATTTGAAACAGAAGAAGATCGTATTGAATTTAGAAATAGACATTATCGTACTAAAGTAAAGAAAAGAGATTTAAATACATATCAAGGAAAAGCTTTCTTAGGTGTAGATGTTGGTTCGACAACATCTAAAGCTGTATTAGTTGATGAAGATGGTTCTGTATTATATACATTCTATTCATCTAATGAAGGAAATCCAATTGAAGTTGTTCGTAAGATCTTAAAAGAAATCTATGAAATCTTACCTAAAGGAGTAGAACTTGTTCATGCTGGTTCAACTGGATATGGTGAAGCTTTAATTAAATCTGCATTTAAAATGGATGTCAGTGAAGTAGAAACAATTTCTCACTTTACAGCCGCTAAATATTTTAAAGATGATGTTTCATTTATCTTAGACATCGGTGGACAAGATATGAAAGCTATCAAGATCGAAGATGGTATTATTCAAGATATTTTATTAAATGAAGCTTGTTCATCAGGATGTGGCTCATTTATTGAAACATTCGCAAAATCATTAGGGTATAATGTTGCTGATTTCGCTAATCTAGCTTTACAATCAACAGCACCAATTGATTTAGGATCACGTTGTACTGTATTTATGAACTCTAAAGTAAAACAAGCACAAAAAGAAGGAGCTAAGATTGAAGATATTTCTGCAGGTCTTGCTTATTCTGTTATTAAAAATGCTTTATATAAAGTTATTAAATTACGTTCGCCTGAAAGTATTGGTAAATCAGTATTAGTACAAGGTGGAACATTCTATAATGAATCTGTTTTAAGAGCTTTTGAACAAGAAACAGGAATCAAAGCGATTCGTCCAGATATCGCTGGATTAATGGGTGCTTTTGGTATTGCTTTAATTGCTAGAGAAAGATATCAAGGACAAGGAACAACATTACTTAATAAGGAACAAGTTGATGCTTTCGGTTATGAAAGTACAATTCGTTATTGTCAAAAATGTACAAATCATTGTATGTTAACAGTTTCTTCATTTAATGATGGTAGTGAACATATCAGTGGAAACAGATGTGAAAGAGGAGCAAACTTACCTCCTAAATCAAAACAATTACCAAACTTATATGATTATAAATATCGTCGAGTTTTCAATTATCGTTCATTAACGGCTAAAGAAGCAAAACGTGGAACAGTAGGTATTCCTCGTGTCTTGAATATGTATGAAAATTATCCTTTCTGGCATACATTATTTACTGATTTAAAATTCAGAGTAGTCTTATCACCACGTTCAAGTAAAAAAATCTATGAAAAAGGAATTGAATCTATTCCATCAGAAAGTGTATGTTATCCAGCTAAATTATCACATGGACATATTGAAAGTTTAATTGAAAAAGGAATTAAATATATTTTCTATCCTTCAGTAGCTTATGAAAGAAAAGAAAATGTTACTCAAGGAAATCATTACAACTGTCCAGTCGTAACTTCTTATCCAGAAGTTATTAGAAATAACGTAGATAACTTAGAAACAAATGAAATCATCTTTAGAAATCCATTCATGGATTTAAGTAACCGAAAAACAATGTTTACAAACTTAAAAAATGAATTTAAATCATTTGGTATTAGTGATAAAGAATTAAAAGCAGCAATTGAACATGCTTATGAAGAACTACAACAATGCCGTTTAGATATTCAAGGAGAAGGGGAAACAGTCCTTGCATATTTAAAAGAAAATAATATGACAGGTGTTGTTTTATCAGGTAGGCCATATCATGTCGATCCAGAAATCAACCATGGTTTAGCTGATTTAATTACTGGTGAAGGCATGGCTGTTTTAACAGAAGACAGCGTTTGTCATTTAGATAAAGAATTAGAAGAATTACGTGTTGTGGATCAATGGACATATCACTCAAGAATGTATCATGCAGCATCTTTTGTATCATCACAACCTAATTTACAATTAATTCAATTAACATCATTTGGTTGTGGGTTAGATGCTGTAACATCAGATCAAGTAGCTGAAATCTTAAATGCGAGAAATAAGATTTATACACTTATTAAAATTGATGAAGGAAGTAACTTAGGTGCTATTCGTATCCGTATCCGTTCCTTAAAAGCAACAATTGATAAACAAGAAAATAAAGAAATTGATTTATCTAAAAAATATAAACCAGTGAAAGTACCATTCACTAAAGAAATGAAAGATGATCGTTGGACAATTCTATGTCCACAAATGTCACCAATCCATTTCCAATTTGTTGAAAAAGCAATGCAAGAAAGTGGTTATAACTTAAAAGTCTTACCATCAGTAGATAAAGGAGCTACAGAAGCAGGATTAAAATATGTCAACAATGATGCCTGCTATCCAAGTATCCTTGTTGCTGGACAAATGATGGAAGCTTTAACAAGCGGTGAATATGATGTCAACAAAACAGCCTTGATCATTTCTCAAACAGGTGGTGGATGTCGTGCGACAAACTATATCGGATTTATCCGTAAAGCTTTAAAAGATGCTGGTTTAGAACAAGTACCAGTTATCAGTGCCAACTTACAAGGTATCGAATCAAACCCAGGATTTAAAATTACCTACCCACTTGCTAAGAAAGTTATTATCGGTGCAATGTATGGAGATTTATTCATGAGAGTCCTTTATCGTGTAAGACCATATGAAAAAGAAAAAGGAAGTGCTAATAGACTTTATCAATCATGGGTAGAAAAATGTATGAAAAATATTGAAACAGGTAGCATGAAAGAATTTAAGAAAAATGTTTATCAAATCGTAAAAGATTTTGATGAATTACCTTTATTGGATATCAAGAAACCAAGAGTTGGTTTAGTAGGAGAAATCCTTGTTAAATTCCATCCAACTGCTAATAATCAAATTGTTGATATTATTGAAAGAGAAGGTGGAGAAGCGGTTATGCCAGATTTAATTGATTTCTTCCAATATTGTTTCTATTCAACAACATTTGAAAGAAAACATTTCAATGCGACAGCTAAAGCTACTAAGCTATGTGAATTCGCAGTTAAAGCCGTTGATTTCTTAAGAAAAGATATGATCAAAGCTTTAGAAAAATCAAAACGTTTTGCTCCACCAGCTTCTATTGAACATCTTGCTGATAAAGCTAAAGAAGTTGTTTCAATTGGTAACCAAACAGGTGAAGGTTGGTTCTTAACTGGTGAAATGATTGAACTTATTGAAAGTGGAGCACCAAATATTGTATGTATGCAACCATTTGGATGTTTACCTAACCATGTTACTGGTAAAGGAGCAATCAAAGCTTTAAGAAAGAAATATCCTCAAAGTAATATTGTTGCTGTAGATTATGATCCAGGAGCAAGTGAAGTTAACCAATTAAATCGTATTAAATTAATGTTATCGACAGCATTTAAAAACTTAAATAAATAGAAAAATAGTGGTTCATTTTTGAACCACTATTTATATTTTGATAAGATTGCAGGTTGATAACATCATATTTGTTTTATTAATTGAATAATGATTTTTAATAGCACAAATGATTAAACTATCTCTACTTTCTTTATAGGATAATGTTTCACATTCAGCAAGAGAAAGCATAAAGTTTGTTTTCTTTAAATCAATATTTAAAACTAAACTCATTTGAATAAGATCATCTCTTTGAGGTTGAATTTTTCCATTAAGAATACCATTCAAAGTGTTTTCATCAATTCTTGTTTCATTATATAACTTGATTGTAGGAATACAGTAATATCCTAATAAAGCATAAAAATAAGTTAAAAAATCTAAATTTGGAAATTCGTGTTTTACTTCATCAATATTGGCACATGTATCAACAAGCATAAATAATCTATCGGCATTCATCATATCACCTACTTATTATAATTCTAACCCCTTTTAAATCATTGAACAAGTTTAAAAATATTTATTTTACTAATAATATTTTATAATAATAGTTTTAAAAAGATTGTAGAAAAAAAGAAGTAAAAAAAGGATATAAAATCTAAATAATTTGCATAAAATAGTATAAAAGAGTATGATATGAATAAGAAGGGGATGTTTATTATGTGCTTAGGATTATTAATGATGCTCTTGGCAGGTAGTGTAGTTTATTTTGGTAAGAGTTATTTTGAATATAAATTGAGGGAAGAGTAATCTAGCATTCGCTAGATTATTTTTTTTAAAATGAAAAAACTGATTAGTCTACTTGTATTATTTTTATTATGTGGATGTTTTCCACAATCTTACCAAAGAATAGAAAATAAATTTAAACAAGATCAATGTTTTAAATATCATTACCAGCTTTTAAATAAAAAACAAAAACAACTCTATCAAATAATTTATAATATTGCTTATACAAGAAAACAAAATATTTATATTAAAGAAAAAGAGATAGATAAAGTGAGTCAAATTGTTAATGCAGTTTTAAAGGATCATCCAGAGTTATTTTATATTAAGGAATGGTCTCTTAATACAAAAGGTCTTTTTAATTTTGAATATAGTATGAAAGAAAAAGAAATTCTTAAAGATCAAAAAAGGATAAAGAAAATTGTCAAACAACTAAAAGAGGATACACAAGATTTAAAATCCTATCAAAAAATAAAATATATTTATGATGATGTTATTACTCATTGTAAGTATAATGAACAAGCAAAATATAACCAAGAAATAATCAGTGTTCTTATTAATCATCAATCAGTTTGTAGTGGTTATGCAAAAACAATGCAATATCTACTCAATCAATTGCATTTTAAAGCAACATTTTTAACAGGGAAAACAATAAAAGGAAGAAAAGACAAACATGCAATAAATATGATAAAATATGACAATGATTATTATTATATAGATGCAACCTGGGGTGATTTAGTATTAGATGATGAGGAAATCATCAATAATAATTATTTGATGTTTGATAGTCAAACAATGAAACAAATGTATGATTTAGATGATCATTATAAAATAACTAAAAATGATAAACATACTTATTTTAAAGAAGAAGGGTTGTATTTTGATTTATATCAATTAAATACTTTAAAAGCTAAAATAAATAAAAATCAAAGAGAATGTTATTTTCAATTTTCAAATGAAGTATATAATGATGCTAAAGAAAGATTAACAAAAAAAGGAGATGCCTATCGTTTAATAGAAGGGGTAGATCATATTCAATATATCACGAATGATCAATTGAAGACGATTTATTTAAAATGGTAAAGTTATGAAAAGAATTAATGAAATTGTTGTTGTTGAAGGAAAAACAGATAGCCAATTATTAAAAGAATTATATGATGTAGATACTATTGAAACACATGGACTAGGATTAGATGATAAAACATTAGAGCTTATTAAAGAGGCTAGTAAGACAAGAGGTGTTATTGTTTTAACAGATCCAGATTATCCAGGTTTAAGGATTAGAAACCAAGTGGAGAAATATGTACAAAATTGTAAACATGCTTTTGTTGATAGAAAAGATGCAATTGGTAAAAAGAAACTAGGTATTGCTGAAGCAAATAAAGAAGCTGTAAAGAAAGCAATTGAAAATGTTGTTACATTTTCAAATCAAGAAGAAAGTATTTCTTGGAAAGAGTTTTTAGAATTAGATATTATTGGAGATAAAAAGAAAAGATTAAAGGTTTATGATTTATTTCATTTAGGATATGGCAATGCAAAAACTTTGTTTAAAAGATTAAATATGGTGGGTATTTCCAGGGAAATGATAGAGAAGGAGTTAGAGAATGAAGGATATAGCGACTAAAAGTACAACTCAATATATATTAGATAAATATGATTTATATCCTAAAAAGAAATATGGGCAAAACTTTTTAATTGATCCTCATGTCGTAGAAAAAATCGTTCGTTGTTCAAGTGTTAATGAAAAATGTGCAGTGATTGAAGTAGGACCTGGAATTGGTGCTTTAACTCAAGTATTAGCACGTTATGCAGGATATGTAAGAAGCTATGAAATAGATACACGTTTTAAAGGAGTCTATGAAGAGTTTTTAAATCAGGAAAATATTGAGATTGTTTTTGAAGATTTTTTAAAAGTAAATTTAGAGGATTTAATAACTTTAAAGGATAAGTATGAAAAAGTTATTTTAGTAGCCAATTTGCCTTACTATATTACAACTCAAATTATTGAAAAGGTTTTAACTGAAAGTAAAGTTATTGATGAAATTGTCGTGATGGTACAAAAAGAAGTGGCTTTAAAATATACAAGCGATTATAAAAGTCCACTGATGTATATGATTGAAGATATGGGTAAAATTGAATATATGTTTACAGTAAGTCAAAATGTTTTTATTCCTGCACCTCATATTGATAGTGCTATTTTAAAGATTACAATTAATAAGGAAGCTAATTTAGATTTATATAAAGTATTAAATAGTGCTTTTAAACAAAGAAGAAAAACGATTTATAATAATTTAAAACAAGAATATCAAAATGCATTAGATGTTTTAAATGAAAATCAAATAGATCAAAAATTAAGATGTGAACAACTTACATTAGAAGATTATCAGGCTATCACAAAATCATTATATAAACATACTATATAATGGTGATAGAATGAAGATAGGTGATATTGTAAGTAGAAAAAAATATCATCAAGATATTATTTTTGAAGTCATTGATATACAAGAAACCATTTGTTATTTAAGAGGAATAGAGTATCGTCTTATTGCGGATAGTGAAATAGATGATTTAGAGCTTGTTCAAGAGAAAAGAGTAATAGAAGATGTGCATTTACCACAAGAAAAATGTTTAAAAGGAAGTGTTTTACATTTAGATGGAGATCCTTCTTATTTAAAGATGTGTATGAAAAAATATCAAGAATATGGTATTAGAGCATATGGTTATTATTTTAAAGAAGAAGAGTTTGCTAGTAAAATAACCAACCTATTAAAAAAACATAATCCACATCTTTTAGTCATTACAGGACATGATGCCTTGAAAAAAAATGGACATAAAAGAAATAGTCAAGATTATTTGCACAGTTTAGATTTTGTAGAAGCAATCAAAAAGGCTAGAGAATATCAACCCGACAAAGATGCATTAGTAATCTTTGCAGGAGCGTGTCAGTCATACTATGAACTTCTAGTAGCGAGTGGTGCTAACTTTGCATCAAGTCCTTCAAGAAAAAATATTCATGCGTTAGATCCTGTTATTATCACAACTCAAATCGCAAGTACAAATATTAAAGAGTATGTTGATTTAGAAAAAGTTATAGAGAAAACCTCTTTTAAACAATTAGGTGTTGGTGGAATTGATACAAGAGGGGTTGCCAGAAATTTGTATCCGAGGTAATGAAAAATGAAAGTAAGAGCATATGCAAAAGTAAATTTAGCGTTAGATGTTGTAAGAAAAAGAGAAGATGGATATCATGATTTAGAAATGATCATGGCACCTATTACTTTACATGATCTCATTTATATTAATGTCATTGATGAAGGAATTGAAATTGAGTCAAATAGTAAGATCGTTCCTACCGATCAAAGAAATATTATGTATAAAGTTGCACAATTGATGCAAGAAAGATACGGATTAAAAAAAGGTGTTAAGATCTTTGTCTATAAGCATATTCCAACGCAAGCAGGATTAGCTGGTGGAAGTGCTGATGGAGCAGCAGTTATTAAAGCTATGAATAAATTATTTCATTTAAATTTATCTTATGAAGAAATGGCTGCTTTAGGAAAAGAAGTAGGAGCAGATATTCCATTTTGTATTTATGAAAAAACAGCTTTTGTTGAAGGTGTTGGTGAAAAATTACAATTTATTGATGAACCTTTTGAAGCTTATTTATTACTTGTAAAACCTAAAAAAGGTGTTTCAACTCAAAAAGCATTTACTTCATTAGATTTATCTAAGGTAAAACATCAAGATTGCAGAAAGATGAAAAAAGGAATTGAAATGAATGATTATCAAGCAGTTATTGATAATCTACAAAATACATTAGAACTTCCTTCTATTAAAATGGTGCCACAAATTAAAGAAATCAAAAAAGAAATGATGAAGTTAGGTTTTGATGGAGCTTTAATGTCAGGAAGTGGTTCATGTGTATTTGGTATTACTAGAAATCAAGAAATTATGAATAAAGGATATGAATTCTTTAGAAAACGTTATTTTTTTGTAAGAAAATCGAAAATTTTAAACAAGGAAGAAAATCTGTGATAAGATTTTCTTTTTTTGAAAAGATGTAGGAATTTGCAATAAATTGTCTTATTCATCTTTAATTATGAGTTATATTTTGTTAGAATGACGTCGTAGAGGGGTGTGACGATGAAAACTTACGCAGTAGTAATGGCTGCCGGAAAAGGTACAAGAATGAAATCCGACAAGCCTAAAGTAGTACATGAAGTTTTATATAAACCTATGGTTTGTCATATCGTTGATGAATTAAAAGGTTTAGGTGTTGATGGTATTTATGTTATTGTTGGACATAAAGCTGAAGAAGTCATGAAACTTGTTGATGGTGTTGAGTTCGTAATGCAAAAAGAACAATTAGGAACTGGACATGCATTGATGCAAGCAAAAGATGTTTTAGGAGATAAAGAAGGAACAACTATTGTTTTAAATGGTGATGCACCATTAATTACTAAAGAAACATTACAAGGGTTAATTCAATATCATAATGAACATCAAATGAAAGGAACAGTCATGACATGTGATTGTGACTTAAATAAGAAATTTGGTCGTATTATTAGAGAAAATGATCAAGTTAAAGGTATTGTTGAGTATAAAGATTGTACAGATGAACAAAGAAATATTTCTGAAATGAATGTTGGAGAATATTGCTTTGATAATGCTGCTTTATTTAAAGCATTAGAATCAGTAACAAATAACAATGCTCAAAATGAATACTATATTACAGATGTAATTGAAATTATGAATCATCAAAATTTAAATGTTGGTGGTTATAAAATTGATGACTTATCAGAAGTTGGTGGAATTAATGATAAGTTTGAATTACAAGAAGCAACAAAACAATTACAATATCGTATTAATAAAAAACATCTATTAGATGGTGTAAATATTGTAGATATGACAAATACTTATATTGGTAGAGATGTAGTGATTGGTCATGATACAACAATTGAGCCAGGATGTATTATTAAAGGAAAAACAGTGATTGGTAATGGATGTCATATTGGACCTTATTGTGAATTTGATAATGTAGAAATCAAAGATAACGTAGAAATTAAATTCTCTGTTATTGCTGATTCGATTATTGAAAACGGTGTTGATATCGGACCATATGCAAGACTTAGAAATCATTGTCATATCTTAGAAAATGTCCACATGGGTAACTTTGTGGAAATGAAAAAAGCAACTTTTGGTAAAGGAAGTAAAGCTGCGCACTTAAGCTATATTGGAGATGCGACAGTTGGTGAAAACGTAAATATTGGCTGTGGTACTATTACAAGCAACTATGATGGAAAAAATAAATTCCAAACAGTAATTGAAGACAACGTTTTCGTTGGCTGCAATTCTAATTTAGTTGCTCCTGTAACTGTTGGTAAAAATGCATTTATTGCTGCTGGATCAACAATTACAGATGAAGTTCATGAAGATGCTTTTGCAATTGCTAGAAGTAGACAAGTGAACAAAGAAGGTTATAGTAAAGTATTAGAAGAAAAAAGAAATAAAATAGGAAAATAGGGGTAAAAGAAAAAATGAAAAACAAAATTACAGTATTTGCTTTATCATCATCAGTAGAATTAGCACAAGACATTTGTGATAATTTAGGTTGTGAAATGGGAAAATCAAAAGTTCACCATTTCGCTGATGGAGAAATCTTAGTTGAAATTGATGAATCAGTTCGTGGAAAAGATGTTTTCATTGTCCAATCAACATCTAATCCTGTTACTGAAAACTTAATGGAAATCTTAGTTTTAGCAGATGCCTTAAAAAGAGCATCAGCTGGAGAAATTACAGCTATCATGCCATACTTTGGATATGCTAGACAAGATAGAAAAGCAAAGCCTAGGCAACCAATTACATCTAAATTAGTTGCTGATTTATTAACAACTGCTGGTGTTAATCGTGTTGTAACAATTGATTTACATGCTGCACAAATTCAAGGATTCTTCAATATTCCTGTAGATGATATGCAAGCATTACCATTAATCTGTAATTATTTCAAAAATAAAAACTTAGATGATATCTGTGTTGTTTCACCAGATCATGGTGGAGCTACTCGTGCTCGTAAAATGGCAGTTGCTTTAGATTGTCCAGTAGCTATCATTGATAAAAGAAGACCAAAACCTAACGTTGCTGAAATCATGGGTGTATTAGGTGATGTTGAAGGTAAAAACTGTATCATGATTGATGATATGATCGATACAGGTGGAACTATTGTAGCAGGTATTGATATGTTACTTGAAAAAGGTGCTAAAAATGTATTTGTTGCATGTACACACCCAGTATTCTCAGGACCAGCTGTTGAAAGATTGAAAAACTGTTCAGCTAAAGAAGTAGTTGTAACTGATACAATTATCTTACCTGAAGAAAAGAAATTCGATAAATTAAAAGTTGTTTCAGTAGCTTCATTACTTGCTAAAACAATTGAAAGTATTGAAAATAATTTACCAGTAAGTGATGTTTTCCAAGAATTTGATTTCGAAAAATAATATATAAATATAAAGTCTTCCAAATTGGAAGACTTTTTTGTTTCATAAGTAAAACATCTATAAAAGTGTAGTTATATCAATAAATAATCATATAAAAACATCTTTTATGTTACACACCTGAAACAAAATAAAATATTGAAAAATGGAAAAGAAATGCTAAACTCTCTTTAGTTAGTTTAAGCTAACTTAAAAAGGGAGGTCAACATGAAAAAAATATTAAAAATAACATTAGCTCTAATGATGGCATTATGTTTACAACTTACATCATTTAATTCAGTACATGCATTAATTAATGATTTATCAAAAGCAGGAACATATCAAGTTCCAATCAAAAGTCTAGAAAGTGCTGCACCAATTTCAGCAGTACAAACAGCTTTTGCAAAAGCATTTGGAGATTCATTAGAAGTAACAGTAAATGAAGATGGAAAAATGCAAGCAACTGCTACTTTACAAAATATGATTATTAATTTAGGAAAAGAATATTATGCAAATGTTCTAACAATTGCTAATGGTACAACACTTTCAACAAAAGTTGAAAAGTCTACACAAGGAATGAATGGACAAACAGTAGATGTAGATGTTCCTGAAAAGATTTTATTTGATTTACCTCAATTAGATGAAAATAATTCAACAGTATTATCTATTACAGTTGATTTTATGAATGCTATGATGGGACAAGGGAATGATTATCCTACAAATGTAACATTAACATTAGATTTAGATAATGTTCAACAATTACAAAAAGAATATGTTTTAGAAGATGGTACATATAATGTTCCAGTTGATGTTTTAAAAGAAAATAGTGATGATCAATCAATGGCAGCTAAGGCAATTGAATCAGCACAAATAAATGTTAACAATAATGAAGTGACTGTTACATTAAAATTAAAAGAAATGACAATATATGGTCAAACAGCTTCAGTTGATAAAATGGAATATCAATTAAAAGATGGAACATATCAAGAAGCAACAATTATTGAAGAAGAAAATGGACATCCAACAAAGGTTCAATTTAAATTAGATCAAAATGTAAAACTTACAAATGTTAAATTCTATTACGGCGGAAGTAATAGAGGTGCTACTGCTAGATTATCTTTAGATTTAGATCATCTAACAAAAGTAATTCCTTCTAGATTTAATCAAGATGGTACATATAGTGTAGATGTTGCATTATGGAATGCAACAAGTGATAAAGCATCTATGGCAGCTGCTGCTTTAGATTCTAAAGCTAAAATTATTGTTAAAGATGGAAAAGCAACAATGTATATTTCTACAAAAGAAATGTCATTTGGAACAATTAAAGCAAGTTTACAAGAATTCTATATTGGAAGTGCTCAAGAAGATTATAAAAATCATAGTGCTACAATTATAGAAAAAGATACACAAGGTAATCCAATATTATGGTCATTTGAATTACCTCATGAAGATGAATATATCAATGTTATGATGAATCCACATGTTGCTATGATGGGTAATATGGATTTAGCAGCAAGAATTAAAGTTGATTATAGTACATTAACATATATTTCAGATAAAACTGAATTAGAAACAAATACTAAAAAAGAAGATCCAAAAGAAAATAATCAAAATCAAGCAAGTAATACAGCTACTGAAAATAAAACAGAAACTACAAAAGATAATCAACAAGAAAGTCAAGCAGTAAAAACAGGAGATCAAGCCCCTATCACAATGATGAGTGTATTAGGTATGATTTCATTATTTATGTTTGTTGTTTTACAAAAAAAATATGAGGCATAAAATATGCCTCATTATTTCTATGGAGGAATTATGAAAAGAATATTACAGATAAATATTATTGCTTTGATGATGTTGTTATTTTTATCGCCAGTAAATGCTTTAAATGATGGTGCTTATTTAATAAGTCGTTCAACAAGTTATGTTAATCCTCTTACAGGTAAAACAGAAGATGGTGGAGAAAATATTGCTTTAGGTGATAGTATGGTAGGTAATATTGTTGAAGGACAATTATTACTTGAACAAACAGGAGGAAAATATTATATCACTGTAGGACTTGGATTAGCTTCTAATGTTAGTAATGTACGTTTTAAAGTCATGACATCAAGTGGTGCTATGTCTTCTGTATCAGCAACTAAAACAGGAAGTAGTAGTGCAAATGGAGATACAGTTAATCATTATAGAATACAAGTAAGTTCATTAGATATTTATATTAGTCCTATTATGTATGTAAGTCCTATGGGGAGAGATGTTCAGTTTTTTATTAAACCAAATATTTCCTCGGCAATATCTGGAACAGGTGTTTATAACAGCCAAATGATTCCACAAAGCCAAGCACCAACAGCATCAACAGAAAATCAATCAAGTACAACAACTCAATCATCAACACCAACACAAAAAGCACAAGAGGAAACAACTCCAGAAGCTGTTGAAAATACAGAAGCGCCACAAGCTACAGTAGGGACAATTACAAAAGAATCATTAATGGAAAATGCGACAGGGTTAAGTAATCATTTAATTAATTCAAAAGGAAAAGTAGATAGAAAATTAAAATTAACTATCAAAAATATAAAAAAGAAAAATCAAAAGGAACAAAAAGCAAGTTCTCATTATTCTTTATGGATTATTGGAGTCTTAGGCGTGATCGTTGTAGGAGGTATAGTTTATGTTAAAAAAATTAAAAAATAGTTTTATTTTTATTTGTTTAATTTCTTTATTAACTGGATGTGTTAATCAAAATCAAGAAGTTCAAACAAATGAAGAAGTAACAATTGCTGCTACATCTGTTTCTATAACTGAAATATTAGACCAATTAGATGTACCAGCAAAACAGGTTGTTGGTATTCCTCAAAGTGATAGTTATTCAGTTCCTAAGAAATATAAAAAGGCAATTCAATTAGGAAATGCAATGTCACCAGATATGGAAAAACTTTCTACATTAAAACCAGATCTTATTTTAAGTCCTAATTCATTAGAAGGTGATTTAGCAAGTAAATATGAAAAAATAAAAATAAGTTCAAGTTTTTTAAATTTAAAAAGTTTATCAGGAATGTATAAAAGTATTGAAGAATTAGGAAAATTCTTCAATAAAGAAAAAAAAGCACAAAAATTAATTGATGATTATACAAATTATATGATTTCTTTTAGAGAAAAATATCAAAACAATGTGAGCCCACGTGTACTTATTTTAATGGGTCTTCCAGGAGGAAGTTATGTTGTAGCAACTGAATCTAGTTATGTTGGAGATTTAGTAAAATTAGCAGGTGGTACGAATATTTATGGAGATGGAAATGGGGAAGATTTTGTAAATGTAAGTGTAGAAGATATGTTAAAACAAAATCCTGATCTTATTTTAAGAACATCTCATGCCATGCCAAAACAAGTTATGGAGTATTTTCAACAAGAGTTTTCGAATAATCAAACTTGGCAACAATTTGATGCTGTTAAGAATAATAAAGTATATGATCTAAATAACGAATATTTTGGAATGAGTGCTAATTTTAATTATCAAAAAGGATTAGAAACATTAGAAGGAATTTTATATGAAAATCATTAAAAAGAATCCATTATTATTTATATTAGGTTTAATGATTATTTTAGGAATATGCTTTTTTCTAGCAATTAATATAGGATCAATTAAAGTATCTTTTATACAACTAATGAAAGGTTTATTTATAGAATATAACAAAGATGTAGCAAGTATTTATCAAATACGTTTTCCTAGAGTTATTGTAACAATGCTTGTAGGGTGTGCATTAGCTTTATCTGGATTATTATTTCAAGTTGTTCTTAAAAATCCTTTAGCAGATCCTGGATTAATAGGAATAAGTGCAGGGGCAAATATTGTGAGTCTTTTAGTTGGTATTTTTTTACCTGATTTATATGTATTTAAACCAATGATTACATGTCTAGGAGGATTAATAACATTTATTATTATTTATAGTTTATCTTGGAAATCAGGTTTAAATACAACAAGAATTATTCTTGTTGGTGTAGCAATTCATTATACTATGAATGCCATTGTTTCTCTTATAGCAAGTATGTCAGCTTCTATTTCATCTTCAGCAGGAACAATTACTTTATATTCATGGAATGATGTATTTCTTTTAATGATTTATATTGTGCCAATTTTAATAATCTTACTTTTTTTAACACAAGCATGTGATTTATTAGGATTAGAAGATCGTACATTATTATCATTAGGAATCAATGTAAATACATATCGTTTTATTTTATCTTTATTAGCTGTTTTATTATGCAGTATATCTGTTGCTATTGCTGGAATATTAAGCTTTGTAGGTTTACTTGTGCCACATTTAGCACGTTTATGTGTAGGTAATCAACATAAATATCTTATTCCCACAACTGCCTTATGTGGAGCTATTATTTTATTAGTTGCTGATACAATAGGTAGAACATTGATGGCTCCTTATGAAATAAGTGCAGGAATTATTATGTCAATGATAGGTGGTCCAATATTTATTTTATTGTTAAAAAGGAGTTTATATGAAAGTTAATCATTTATCTTTTAGTTATAATCATCAATCTTATATGAAAGACATAAATATACAGTTTAAAGATCAAAAAATAACAACCATTATTGGACCTAATGGAAGTGGTAAATCAACACTTTTACTGCTATTAAGTCGTATTTATAAAATACAACAAGGATCAATTGAGTTAGATAATAAAAATATATGGGATTATAAAATTAAAGAATTTGCTAGAAAAGTAGCTGTTGTACATCAAAAGAATCAAGTATATGGGGATTTAAATGTTAGAACAATCATAGGTTATGGAAGATTACCTTATCTTAATTATCATCAATCTCTTTCAAAAGAAGATAAGCAAATAATAGATTGGGCAATAGAAGTCACAAATCTTAAAGAACATCAAAATAAAATGTTAAATAGCTTATCAGGAGGACAACAACAACGTGTCTGGATAGCTTTAGCTTTAGCACAAAAAACACCTATACTTTTATTAGATGAACCAACAACATATTTAGATATTAAAGCTCAAATAGAGACACTTAATTTATTAAGAAAAATAAACAAAGAATATCAAATCACTATTATTATGGTACATCATGATATTAATCAAGCAATTCATTATAGTGATGAAATTATAGCAATGAAAAATGGACAACTGATGTTTCAAGGAAAACCTCATGAAGTGATCAATCAAAAGACTTTAAAAGAAGTTTATGATTATGATTTAAATGTTATAAAAAATAATGAAGGATTATTTGTATTAAATTATCAATAAAAATGTATCAACTTATAGATTTAAGTTGATACATTTTCTTTATGATTGAAAATATTTTTTAATTTCATCAATTTCTTGTTGAGGTAATCCTAGTAATTCTACTGCGTTAGAAAAAGTAGTATTTAAATTATGAATAAGATTTTTTACTACCATGATATTTCTTTTTTTTATTTCACTTTGTTTCGTTTTTTGAATTGCTTCTCTTTCAATCATTTCTCCTAAGTTACACATCTTTTCTACCTCCTTATC